>MTLC01002144.1_pt3 | contig 48783 bp, 35 predicted proteins | sample 1982451 | NCBI WGS metagenome assembly MTLC01 (sample SAMN05710165, study PRJNA340218) | biofilm metagenome | isolation source: sample SPH anode biofilm adapted to +100 mV | place: USA | collected 2012-02-03 | reverse complement strand
GGCTTCCGCCAATACAAACTCCTTACGTTTTAAATATATCAAGCCACGGTTGTAAAAGCCCTCAGGCACTCTGGCATCCAATTCTATGGCCTTGGTAAAATCAGCCATAGCCTGGTCTATATCTCCAACCTTAGCCGAGATTGTTCCCGATTTAATGTAATCTTCTGCATATTTTTGAGCGTGTACATCAATTGAAAGGAACAGAATTACTATTATAAGAAAAGTAAAAACCAGACTCTTTTTCATGCTTCTAAGATTTAACATTACCAGTAAAACTATTCAACTAACTAGAATGAATCAGCCTATCATACATAAGTTGAGCCGTTCGTTCAGATGAGCCAGAACCACCAAGTTTTTGTTTTAAGGCTGAATAGTCATTTTTCAATCTGGCTCTATAGGCATCGTCGTAGATAAGCTTGTTAAGCTCTTTTTTTAACTCTTTAACAGTAAGCTCTCCCTGTATCATCTCGCGAACAATTCCTTTATCCATTATTAGATTGGCGAGGCCGATAAACTTAATTTTGATTAACATTCTAGCGATATAATAGGAGATCCAGCCTCCTTTGTAGCAAATCACTTCGGGAACAGAAAAGAGTGCCGTTTCAAGCGAAGCCGTGCCAGAAGTAACCATCGCGGCATGCGAGTAGGTTAAAAGAGTATAAGTAACATCACGAACCACTTTCACATTAGGAAATTGTTTTAGCCAGGGTATAAAGAAAGCGTCATCGAGGCCTGGAGCGGCGCCCAGAACAAAGGTGTAATCTTTAAAAGAGGAGGCAGCTTCAAGCATTATGGGAAGCATACGTTTCACCTCTTGCTTACGGCTACCTGGCAAGATAGCAACTAGCGGATTAGACCCAAGATCAAATCGATCTCTAAAACGACTCTCCTGTTCGGGCGCAAACGAGGTAATATAATCAAGTAAAGGGTGACCAGCAAAATCGACCTCTATTCCATGATCCTTATAAAATTGCTTCTCGAAAGGGAGAATGACATAGAGTCTGTCAACAAATGCCTCAATTTGTTTAATTCTTCCTTTCTTCCAGGCCCAGACCTGAGGGGAGATATAGTAGAAGACCTTTATCCCGGCTTTAGATGCAAATTCAGCAATACGAAGATTAAAACCGGGGTAATCAACCAGAATCAACACATCTGGTTTATAGTCAAGTATCTCCTTTTTGCAAAAGTTAAGATTCTTAGCAATAGTCCTGATATTTAGCAATACCTCAGTAAAGCCCATAAAAGCCAGGTCGCGATAGTGTTTAACAAGAGTAAGTCCCTGAGACTCCATCTTCTCGCCACCCCAACCTCTAAAGTGACTGTTAGCATCAAGTTTTGTCAACTCAGCAATCAGGCGTGCTGCATGTAGATCACCTGAGGCCTCACCAGCTATAACATAATATCTCATCTATTCTTTTACTGTTTTAGTGGTCAAAATGAGTATAAAATCCTCTATCAAGATAAGAAAGTAGCCCTCACATCAGAAACACTTGCAATTCTTAACAAATGCCATGGCTTATCTTATAGCACAAAAGTCGACGTCACCAGAAATAATTTAGCGACAATTGACTTGTCATTCTAATTAAAAAAGCGACTTCTCAATTAGTGGTAGAAAAAGAGCCAGTATTATCAAAATCAGGGTTGAAAAGAGCATACCCCTACCAGCCTTATCGGCTTTTAGACTAACCAGAAAATACCTTATTAAGATCACGTTAGGGATTACCGACAACATGATCAATTTCTGATTTTCAAGCCAGGCTGAGCCATCGGGAGAGGCTTGGTTGGTTAGGAAGTAAATAATTACAAAGAGGATAACCGGTATGATTAAACCAATAAATCCGCCCCAGAGATAAGTGTCTTTTTTCACAATAGATTAATTATTAAAACTGTTTGAAAGATGAGAGGGCTATAGCTCATTTATTAAAGATCTTACCAAACGCATCTATCATTTGGTGGGCAGTCAGATCATAAGTTACAGGCATAACCGAGATATATCCATTAGCGAGCGCCCATTCATCGGTACCCTCTTCAGAGACATTGCCTGAGAAGTAACCCTGTATCCAGTAGTATGGCCGACCTCTTGGATCGAGGCGGGCATCAAACTCCTCTTCCCATCGACCCTGCCCCTGTCTTGTGGTCAAGACACCTTTAATATTTTCTTTTGGAATAGCCGGGATATTGACATTAAGGCAGACCCCGGAAGGGAGACCCTGATTAAGTACTTTCGAGGCAATATCATGAATAAAAGATGCCGAAGAAAGGAAGTCGGCATCGTGCGAATAATCGCACAGAGAGAATCCTATAGAGGGGATATTCTCCATACAGCCCTCAAGTACGGCGGCCATTGTGCCACTATATAAGATATTTACTGAAGAGTTACCCCCATGGTTAATACCAGAGACCAAAAGGTCAGGCACGGCAGGGAGTAGTTGCTTTAAAGCAAGCTTAACACAATCGACAGGGGTGCCGTTTACCGCAATCTCTTTAAGATCGGGAGTATCTTTAAGCAATTGGTGCCGTAAAGGAGTATTAACAGTAATAGCGTGACCTTGTCCGCTTCTACCCTGATCAGGAGCAACCATAACGACCGTACCCAGCTCAAGCATAATATTCACAAGGTTACGAATCCCAGGGGCTTGAAACCCATCGTCATTGGTTACAAGAATTAACGGTTTATTCTTTATCATTTCAAATTACTTCTTTCATTAATGGTTGTCAATGGATACCTTTCTCTTTATGTCCGTCCATTGAATCTTCCCCTGTTAAAGAAACTCCACCAGAGACCAAATATTTCATAACAACGGCAGGGGGAAGCGGGATTGGTTTTACATTCTTGGCTGGAACAATTATTACCTCACCCATTATACTGTAGGAAGCAGGAAAATAGACTGCAACTTTGTCATGATCAATACCAAGTTCAGTAAGATCCCTGCGAGTGAGGAATCCAATACGTTCCATCTCCATAGCAGAGCCAAAACTAACCAGAACCGGTTCAGTGAATTTCTTCTGATTTCCAACAAAAGCAGCAAGCAAATCTTTCACTGCCGAATAAATAATCTTAATCAGAGGGGCTCTGCTAATCAGTTCATCAAAATACTTTAGCAGCGGAGAAAAAATAAAGCTAGAGCCTAAGAACCCAATTAGAGTGATAAAAAGCAAGACCACCACAATACCCAGTCCGGGAATTGTTATACCCAATAATGCTTTAAGAGGCTCATAAATAAGGCTATTGATAAAATCAACAGACATCCAAATGATGTAAACAGTAATGCCGAGAGGAGCAAGGAAGAGTAGACCCTGCCCGAAAAAACGTAACAGGATTGTTCGTAAAGGGCGTCTTTTTATCATGAGTGAATTATTTTACACAGGTCACGTTCACCTTATACAAAGATAGTGAAACGATACAAACATCAAGACCGAGCATTGTGGCAGTAAACGAACAGATTAAAAGACAGATAATTGTATATGTAAGCTACTACACCAAAACAAAATATTTTAAAATGAATGTAGAGCTTATGCTTTCATCACATATCGAAATCCCTCACACCCTTAAAAGTACTGAGAAAATGCAAAAATGAGAAAGCCACTCTTTTTGAGCAAGAGTATCGTCATGCTTAAAAAATATGTGAAATTAAGACCATACTCTGTTAGTTCCTAAAAGCCCTATCAACAGAAACAAAAGAAGAGACTACAGTAAAAAAAAAGAGCCTTCCTGATATTTGTTTTATAAAAATATTTTTACGAATATTTGTTGAGTCAACTTCACATACAAAAACATCAATATTTTTTTATTCAGAACCGGGAAAGTAGATTTAGAGAATTAATCAGCAAATCATTTAAACAATTTAAATATTACCTTGTTTCCTGTATAACAGTGAACTTGAAAACCAAACACACATTCAATTTTCTATCAATGAAAAAACTTTTACTCTTTTTGGCAGTTATGTTGGCAGGGTATGTCGCATCTGCACAGACAACATCCAATCCATGGGCTTTAGGCTTAGGAGGTAATTTCCCGGACTTTAAATCACCAAACTACTCTGTCAGCAGTCAATTTAGTGATGCTTACTGGCAGTATAAAGGAGTTCCTCTCCGTGTGTCTTTAGGAAGAAACCTCAACCAATCATTCAATGTTGAAGCATCATTCAACATGGTAAAATTAGACAACACTGGTTTTGCAATTACAAATGACAAGTTTTGGGATGCTGATTTAGCTCTTCATTACAAATTGGCTAATGGTTACATCATAAAAAATGAGGATGCCATTTTTGACCCCTATTTGTATGTTGGTGGAGAATTATCACATATTAATGGTAACACTTATGGTGCGATTATGGGTGGTGTGGGTACCAATATTTGGATCACTCCAAAAGTTGGTGTGTATGCTCAAGCGGCCTATGATCATGTTATGGATTTTGAGGATGACTATTTCCATTTTGCATTTGGTTTAAAATTCCGTTTTGGAGCAAAAGACCGTGACAAAGATGGCATTGTAGATAAGAAAGACAAATGTCCTGATGTTGCAGGTTTAAAACAATTTGAAGGTTGCCCTGACACTGATAAAGATGGTATTGAAGATGCAAAAGATCTTTGTCCTAATGAAGCAGGCAAACCAGAACTTCAAGGTTGCCCTGATAAAGACAATGATGGCATTGCAGACAAAGATGACCGTTGTCCAGATGTTGCTGGTCCTGCAAGTCTAAAAGGCTGTCCAGATAAGGATGGTGATGGTGTTGCCGACATCGATGATCGTTGCCCAGATGTTAAGGGATTACCTGCACTAAAAGGATGCCCTGATAAAGACGGTGATGGCATAGCTGATATTGACGACAAGTGTCCTGATGTAGCTGGAGTTGCCTCAAATAAGGGTTGCCCGGAAGTTAAAGAAGAAGTTGTTGTTCCGGTTGCAAAGCCAGCAGTTATAGTATACTTTGACTTTAATAGTACAACTGTTACTAAGGAAGATCAGGTAAAACTTGATAACTTCACTAAGACAATGGCAGAACAGAAAGATGGCACCTTCAATGTTGATGGTTACGCTGACAGTAAAGGCAATGATGATTACAACATGAAGCTCTCACAAAAACGTGCTGATGCTGTTGTTAAATATCTCAAGAAGAAAGGTATAAAAGTTAATTCATTTGAGGTAAAAGCCTTTGGTGAAGCCAATCCAATTGGTGATAATGAAACTGAAGAGGGACGCGGAAAGAATCGTCGCGTAGAAGTTAAGATGAAATAAATCATCCCCTCGTTTAATAAAAAAAGCTGCCCAAAAGGCAGCTTTTTTTTTATTAAAAAACATATTGCTAATTTTATAACTTTGTCAGTTAAGAACAACGGAAATGGATCTGTAACAGACCTTGTAATAATTGTACAATATCCAATCGAATCAAACCATGAATCCCCTATCTGATAGAGTCAAATACCTAACCGAATCAGCCACCTTGGCAATGACACGATTAAGCAGAGAGCTTACGGCACAAGGGCTAGATGTGATAAATCTGAGCATTGGAGAGCCAGATTTTGATACACCCTCTTTTGTAAAAGAGGCAGCAAAAAAAGCAATAGATGACAACTGGACCCATTATCCTCCGGTGCCGGGTTATGCAGATTTAAGAGAGGCTGTCAGTCTGAAGTTAAAAAGAGACAACAACCTTGACTACTCTCCTGAGCAGATTGTAGTTTCAACGGGTGCGAAACAAGCTCTAACCAATGTCATGCTTAGTCTTGTAAACCCAGGTGAAGAAGTAATTGTTCCCACACCTTTCTGGGTCTCATATTCTGAGTTAATAAAACTTGCAGAAGGTAAAGCTGTTTACATTAATGCCTCATTAGAGAACCGCTTCAAGATAACTGCACAACAACTCGAAGAGGCCATTACCGAGAAGACGAAACTGGTAATGTTTAACTCACCAAACAACCCTACCGGATCTGTCTATAGCCAAGCGGAACTCGAAGAGATTGCTAAGGTTCTTGAACGTCATCCTCATGTATACGTTATAGCTGATGAGATATATGAATATATAACCTTTGGTATTGCTCACTGTTCATTAGCCACCTTTAGTAATATCAAAGAGCGGATTATTATTATTAACGGAGTCTCCAAAGGATATGCCATGACTGGCTGGAGATTGGGCTATTCGGTTAGTTCTCTCGAGATAGCGAAAGCATGTAATAAGATTCAGGGACAAATTACTTCTGGCACCTGCTCTATAACACAAAGAGCCGCCTTAGCAGCTCTTTTAAAAGGACCAAACGAGAATCCGGAACTCGTTAGTATGGTTGAGATATTCAAGAAAAGGAGAGACCTTCTAGGCTCTCTTTTGAAAGAGATTCCAGGCTTTAAAGTAGATATTCCTGACGGAGCATTCTACATTTTCCCGGATATCAGCGAGCTTTTCGGTAAGACCATGGCTAATGGTACTGTTATAAAAAATGATGATGAACTGTGCATGTATCTCCTTAAAGAGGCTCAGGTAGCACTTGTTTCAGGCAGCTCATTTGGAAATCCTAACTGCATTCGTTTCAGTTACGCCACTTCAGACGAGAGACTGATTGAAGCAGTAAAAAGAATTAAAAAAGCACTAGCTTAATGAGCTAACGAGACCTTCTTCCGTCTCTGCTCATGCAACCAGCCTGCGGTGGCTAAAGCGGCAACGGTTGCCTCACCAACAGATGTTGTAATTTGACGATATCTTTTTGCGATGGCATCCCCAGCTGCATAAACACCATCCAGGCTGGTTTTCATTTCTCTGTCCACCACAATTTCACCCCATTTGTTCAACTCTACAATACCTCTCAAAACCTCGGTATTAGGCTGATATCCTATGAAGATAAAGGCTCCTGATGAGCCTAAAAAAGACTCTTCTCCTGTATTAACATCTTTTATAACAGCCCCTTCGAAAGACTCTCCACCTTGAAACTTAGAGATAATACTATTAAGTTTAAAAGAGATCTTAGGATTTTGTTTTGCCTCTTCTATGGCATACTCAAACGCTTGAAAATAATCAAACTGATGCACAATAGTAACATGTGAAGCATACTTTGTTAGTGAGACAGCCTCTTCTAATGCCGAATTTCCACCTCCAATAACGATAATCTCTTTGTCAGTAAAGAACTCTCCATCACAAGTTGCACAATAGCTTATCCCCTTCCCTTTAAACTGTCGCTCTCCCTCAACACCAAGTTCACGTGATCTCCCTCCGGTTGCCAGGATTACTGCATCAGATTCATATACCGTACCATCACCTATAACAACCTGCTTCACTTCACCCTCTAAAGCGAGTTCCTGAATTGATGCAATATTCTTTATAACAGTACCAAAAGATTTAGCCTGTTTTTTCATCGTATTTGATAGCGTATAACCACTTACTGATTCTACACCGGGATAATTAGCCACCTCATGAGTCAACACCATCTGTCCACCGGCTGTGCCAATATTCAAAACCAGTGTCCGTAGTCTGGCACGACTTAGATAAATCGCTGCTGTTAGTCCGGCAGGACCACCACCAAGCACAATAACATCATATCTATTGTTTTCCATAGCAATAAAATAAAGAATCCGGGCAGGCTGGTTTCCCAGCCATAACACCCGGATTACTAACAAAACCTACTGATTGTTTTTTCCAAATTGGTCATTAAGGATGGAACGTACCTGTTGTTCGTTCTGTATACTGGAAGTAGCTTTGACTACCTTTCCATTCTTGTAATAAAATGTGAAGGGTAACCCCATAAATCCTCTGGCTTCCGGAGCGTTTCTAATCACATGAGCCTCGGGGCTATCAAATGGCATATCTGCAAATTTAACATGCTTATACTCCTCTTCAAGGTCTTCCATAACACCATAAACAGGAATACACATCGGACCCATTCTACCACAGCATATCATAACATTTTCATTATCCTCGATGATCTTCTTCCACTCATCGGCTGTGGTCACATGTGTTAAATTAGTCTGTAACATTTTCTTATTTGTTATTGTTATTAATTCTTGTAATTCAATTTTGTAACACAAGCCTATAACTACTTATTCAATTAACATTATAATAGCTTGTTTTTACAAACACAAAATTAGGCAGAACAACACTGCGCACTACAGGATGAAGTATAACACCTACTAGTATAAAAGTTGGTAAATACCAATTTTGTACTTTTGAAGAAAAAAGAAAATGAGCCGTGATGATCACAATTGCTTTGACAAAAAGATAAACCCAAAGTGTTTTAGCCTTTTAACCGAAGAGGAATGGAGACAATTAGGCAAACATCAAACAAGGATGCATTATAAGAAAGGCGAGCATATTGCCCGTCAAGGCAGCCCATCAGCAGTAATAATTTTTATACTAGATGGTTTTGTAAAGCAGTTTATTGAAAGTGATACCAATCGACCCTTTAACACAGCAATACTACAGCCTGGTGATTTTATAGGACTCTCCACCCTATTTGGGGATACTCCATTTATAACCTCCGCAATGGCACTTCAACCAGTCGAGACCTGCCTTATCTCATCCGCTGTTTTACGTGATGTCATCACAAAAAACAACATATTAGCATTAAAGCTAATAGAGAGGCATCTATCCACCGAAAGACATTTAATAGATATTGTGGCTCGATTAAACTATAAACAGATGCCCGGGAAACTGGCTCAAACGCTATTATATCTAAATCATGATAATTTCTCAGATAAAGATATCTTTAGTCTGCTCTCACGGAACGATCTTGCGGATTTTGCAGCTATCTCTTCAATAAACGTGGTTAAATTACTACATCAGTTTGAGGATGAAGGTCTAATTAAGCTTAATGGGAAAAAAATAAACATTCTGAATAAGGAGGCTTTAAATGCAATAGCAAAAAATGGATAATCTAGCCTAGTGTATGATACTAAGACCTCCTTATATAGCAAAGCAAGAACTGTTTTTAGTGAATAATCTACTTTGAAAAAGAGTAGGTATAACCAATGATTAAAGAGAAACCAAGATCAGTTCCTTTCATTTTTCGTTCTGCTTCAGAAAAAAGCAGGTTCGCCATGACAGGAGAGTTATAGTCGCTAAGCATTCTCAGATCTGACTTCATTCCGGCTGTGATCTCAACTCCTATGTGAATCATCTCTTTATCTTTTAATCTGCTGCCTCCTATTACCAAATGATATAGATCCCACTCTCGTCCCCATAGGTTTATACCGCCATCATTAAATTCCGGATTAGAATAGTTATTAAAATCAGTTCTAAATGAACTGTAAAGAGAATAAATATCAGAAACCTCATAGCGATAGCCGAGACTAACGTTCAACAATGGCTTATTATATCCTAAAACATCTACAATTGGTAAATAACGGTCGTTTAACGGAAGAGCCCCACCCGGATAGATAGTAACACGAGGTTCAGATGAGAGAATATGGTATTTCGATATTTGGAAAAAGTACTCTGCTGCAAGTTCAAGTTTATAGTGATCTGCTTCATAGGCCAATCCGAAACCAATAGACAATGGATGTTTATAATGAATAGGCTTTCGCTCTTGACGGTCGGAGATGATCAGATTATCTATTTGAGAGGTAGGCACCAGAGCTTTTAGCCCTCCAATTACTATCTCACTCTGAACATCAGCATCACCATATAAATTAACAGTAGGAGTTGTTATAGTCAATCCAGCCTTCCATCTACCCTCCTGCCAGGCCAATCCCAGCTTCCAGAGTAATCTCCAGTTAACATAAAGCAAGTCTGTCGAGGTTTTTAACGACACTAAAGACGCACTTGCATCATCAACTAAGCTTAACCCCTCGCTCGAAGATCTATAATATTGATACCTATATGCAGCAATTGTTGAGAGTCCAATAGACCAACTTTGATTCAGTTGATGTGCTACCGAAACCACACCCCATTGTTCATTAAAATCATTACTGTAATCAGTTGATCCGATAAAAAGCTCATTGCCAGATAACAATGGCAGAGCATCATAAGTAGTTACAATCTTTTCATGAAAAAGTAAACGACTATTATAACGAGTAAACAAACCCACACCGAGATGCCATTGTGAGTTCTTTGCGAGAGGAATCATTCTTGCCAATACCTGAGGATAAAAAGCATATCTGTTATAACCAACATCATTCTTCTGGCCTAAGGCGTTTTGGAATTTGGTCATTTGAATTTTATAGACATTAGCAGATATTGAAATTGAATTAGAATTAATAAAACCTGTTCTGCCAGGATTATAGAAAACCATTGAGTTGTCGCTACCTGATGCAAGGATAGCCCCACCCATCATGGTTGCCTCTCCCCCAAATTGCTCACTCCAATAATGATAATCCTGCCCTATGCAGATCTTACCCGACGAGAATAGAAGGGAAAAACTTATAAGCTTAACCATAAAAAGAGTTTGTCTTCTGCTAATCAATGCTATTTCTAATTTGTTTGTTAGTAATATCGAATGATGGTTCAAATTTATCGTTAAAAAGAGATTTTATGTTCGTTTGAATCGTAGGGTAAATCTACTACCCCGTCCCTCCTGGCTAGAGATTAAAATCTGAACATTATTTAACCTCATAAATTCGTTCGAGAGTAATAGACCTAATCCTGTCCCCTGTTCTTTTGCGGTGCCGGGCGTAGAGACTTTCTCGTCTAGTTTAAACAAAAGGTCTATTTTCTGTTGTGACATACCAACTCCATTGTCTGTGATGGAAATATCATGATAGTCATCAGTTATATCATCGGAAATAACAATTACACTCTCAGGCCAGGAGAACTTAATGGCATTTAAAACTAGATTTCGAATCACGAAACGTAACATTCCCTGATCACAGAAGACCGTAGCGTTCTCATCAATTTGACATGAAAAAGAGATCTGCTTTGCTTTAGCGGTATATTCCAGCTGTGTGCAAATATCATGAATAATAGAGCCATAATGAAGCGTCTCAGGTTTCGTTTTAATTTGTCCCATCTGGCTCCTTGCCCATTGTAACAGATTATCAAGAAGACTAGCAGCATTCTGAGTGGCTTTAGATATCTCGCCAACCATTTCCAGTCTTTCCTGGTCATTATAATCTTTATAATCAACAGACAAAAGTGATGAAAATCCAATAATTGCATTAAACGGATTTTTAAGATCATGGGCAATTATTGAGAAAAATTTATCTTTTGTTCGATTTAGAGCGCCTAACTCTTCTGTTTGACTCTTCAACTCTTCGGCATTTGACTTCAGTACAATATTGGCTCTCTGTAGTTGTTTTCTTCTTCTTCTTAGTAGTATAATTGAGATTAACATTCCTAACACTGATAAAATGGCCAGAATAACAACCCACCACTGAAATACAATAATCTTTCTTTGAAGTTCCGTTTTTGTTTTTAATAATCTATTTGCCTCATTAACGCCTTTTATCTCATACTTCATCTCGAGTTCTTTGGCCATTTGTAGTTTACCCGTTTCAGCCAAAGAATCATCCAGATAAATATATTTTTTATAGTGTTCAAGTGCCTTATCCCTATCTCCTAGATTATCATAAATAACCCCATAGAGTCTCTCGATATTTCGTAAACTAGAAATGAGTCTCATTGAATCAGCAACTATTCTGGCAGACTGAACAACTGGAAGTGCCTTATTGTATTGTTTTCTCTTAATTAACAACTCGCCAAGAAAGACTTGGGTATCAACCCAAACAGGGAGTCTTCCACTGTTATAAACAAGCTGAATAGCCTCTCTAAGAATTGACTCCGCTTTGTCGTAATCACCAAGTTTTTCATAGATTCTCCTCACTGAGAGTAGTCCTGAGGTAAGAAACTCTGAGAAATCATTTTTTTTGCAAATCTCAATGGATAAGGTATACCACTTAAGAGCCTCCTTATAGTTTGATCTACCCTCGAAAGCTTTTCCAACACCAAAATAACCAGAGGCTAAGAACTGAAGGTTCTTCACTTTTTCAGCATTTGTAATAGCAATCCGAGAATACTTCTCCACCAAATCCCAATCCTCTAACTCTATATATGCCATTGCGAGATTTGCGGCAGAACGGCTTATAGCATTTGGATCACCTCTTTTAAACTCAAAATCCATTACTTTTTGATGAATCGTAATCTTCTCAGTAATGTAACCTAACCTCGAATAGATCAATGCCAGGTTATTGAGGTTGCCTATTATTTCAACAGTATCTTTAATCCTTGAGAATGCATCAATTGCCTCATTCTGCATACTAATAGCCTCACGGTATCGGCCTAATTCTCTATATGCAATAGCAGTAATATTTAAGATCTTACCAAGATGATAATCTCCTCCACACTCACGAGCCAGATCAACACCAACTATTCCAGATCTGAGTGCTGCATTGAAATCAGCCTTTAGAATAAATAAGGCTGTTTTGTTTCTATAAAACAACATCTCCTGAAATTCATTCTTTGTGATCTTCAATAGACTATCCGCCTCATTAACAAATTTATTAGCCAATTTGACATCTGAGTATTTCAGTTCCCAGGCAAGCTGGTTGACTAATTCCAAGCGCTTCAAACCCTTGACCCTTGGTAGTTGCTTTTGAAGACTATCTGTATTGATCGCATGAAGAGGCAAAATTCCTAAAAAACAAAGCAAAAACAGTAGAGTGTAGTTTCGCATAAGCAGAGTGTTACAAAACAAAAATAACATTCTATTTGATAGAATATATAGATATAAAAAAAAGCGTCTGCTTTTTTTACAGACGCTTATGATTAACCATCAAATGCATTAAAAAAGTGCTAACCCGAGCTAACAATAGACATTAAAATCGAAATACGATTTGTTCATTCTCCACATCAATAGTTATAGTCTTATCTGGCTCAATTGATCCGGCAAGAATTAGCTTAGAGAGTTGATTCAGTATCTCCTTCTGCATTAATCGTTTTACAGGTCGTGCTCCAAAAAGCGGATCAAATCCGATCCTGGCAATAAAATCAATTGCATCATTCGTAATTTGTAGTTCAACTCCAGCCTCAATAGCTCTTTTCTGGATTAACGTGAATTGCAGTGCAACCACTTCTCTAATCTCCTTATGAGAGAGCGGGGTAAACATTATTATCTCATCAATTCTATTCAAGAACTCTGGTCTCATCGTTCTTTTTAATAACTGCATGACCTCAATGCGCGTACTTTCAAACAAGGCATTTTCGGAGTCAGCACCTTGATCAACTAAACGTTCCTGAATTAATTGGGAACCCAGATTAGAAGTCATAATGATAATTGTATTTTTAAAATCGGCAATCCTTCCTTTATTGTCAGTAAGACGGCCATCATCTAAAACCTGTAAAAGGATATTGAAGACATCAGGATGAGCCTTTTCTATCTCATCAAGTAAGACGACAGAATAGGGTTTTCTTCTAACCGCTTCAGTTAATTGCCCACTCTCATCATATCCGACATAACCCGGAGGAGCCCCAATGAGTCTTGAGACACTATGTCTCTCCTGAAATTCGGACATATCGATCCGTACCATACTGTTTTCATCATTAAACAGAAAACTGGCAAGAGCTTTGGCTAGCTCGGTCTTTCCCACCCCGGTACTACCTAAGAAAATGAATGATCCTATAGGACGCTTAGAATCCTGTAAACCGGCTCTGGATCGGCGTATAGCGTCAGAAACCGCTATAATTGCATCATCCTGTCCAACCACACGTTTATGCAGTTCTGTTTCAAGATTTAGCAGTTTCTCCCGCTCACTTTGAAGCATTCGTGTAACAGGAATACCAGTCCACTTCGATACTATTCCAGCAATCTCTTCTGCCCCAATCTCTTCGTTAATCATAGGAGAGTCACCCTGTCTTCTGATTAACTCTTCTTTCAAGGTGATCAAACTCTGTTCAGAGGCTCTAATCTTACCATATCTAAGCTCGGCAACTAACCCATAATCACCATTACGCTCGGCCTGTTCAGCTTTTACTTTATCCTCTTCAATTATGGATTTAGTAGCTTGGATTTTATCAACAATCTCCTTTTCAGATTGCCATTTAGCCCTAAGATTATTACGATCTTCTTGAAGGTTTGCTATCTCGTGCTTTAGAAAATCTATTCGATCTGAATCTCCCTCACGTACCATCGCTTCACGCTCTATCTCGAGCTGCTTAACCTTTCGCTCAATTGTCTCCAACTCTTCAGGTAGGCTATTCATCTCTAAACGTAGTCGGGCTGCAGCCTCATCAACCAAGTCAATGGCTTTATCAGGAAGAAACCTATCTGTGATATATCGTTGAGATAACTCAACAGCCGCAACGATAGCCTCGTCTCTGATTCTGACATGATGGTGAGCCTCGTATCTCTCTTTTAACCCCCTTAGAATTGAAATAGCAGAAATGGTATCCGGTTCATCCACCATTACTATCTGAAACCTCCTTTCAAGTGCTTTATCCTTCTCAAAGAACTTCTGATACTCCTTCAAAGTAGTAGCTCCTATTGCCCGTAACTCACCACGTGCCAGTGCTGGTTTAAGGATATTTGCAGCATCCATGGCTCCTTCACCACCTCCGGCACCCACCAAAGTATGAATCTCGTCAATGAATAACACAACAGAGCCATCAGAAGAGATCACCTCTTTAACCACACTCTTTAATCGTTCCTCAAACTCACCCTTATACTTAGCTCCTGCAACCAAAGCCCCCATATCCAATGAGAAAATCAACTTTGATTTAAGATTTTCCGGGACATCCCCGTTCACAATTCGATGGGCAATTCCCTCAGCAATTGCGGTTTTTCCAACACCCGGCTCACCTATCAAAATCGGATTGTTCTTAGTCCTTCTAGTCAAGATCTGCAATACCCTCCTGATCTCCTCATCCCGCCCTATCACAGGATCAAGTTTACCAGCACTGGCCAACTCATTCAGGTTTCTTGCATACCTATTCAACGAGTTATATGTCTCCTCAGCAGTAGCACTTGTCGCCCCACCACCCTGATTTAACTCTACCATCGCACTCTCCAAATCTTTCGGTGTAATCCCACTATTTCTAAGCATCTTTCCTATGGAGTCATTTCCATCTGAAAGAGCTAAAAAAAGATGAGCAGTGGTAACAAATTCATCTTTCCCCTTACTTAACTGCTTAAGAGCACTATTTAATGCAACCTGAAGATCACGACTGGCATATACTTCACCTCCAGTCACCTTTGGATATCCCGAAACGATCGCCTCTGCCTGCTTAACTATCAGTTGAATATTAACCCCAAGCTTTGAAACTAAAAATGGGATCACGTTATCATCAACCTTATGTAAGGCTAATAGAAGATGACCAGTATCAATTTGTCCATTTCCCCCATTTACCGCCATCTGGGTAGCCAATTCTATAGCTTCCCTTCCTTTAATAGTTAATTGATTCAAATTCATAATTTCTCTCCTTTCAAACTTAACATTATCAATGGTTATGAACCCCATTGACATCTCTCGATTTCATGTTTCTTACCAATCTACAAAAAGTGATCCGTTAACCTTTTCAGCTGGGAAACAAGACAATTTGACACAAAAACCTATTAACATCCCAATAAAAACTGACAACTTGACACCGCAGAAATAATATTATAAATGAGCAACAAACAAGTTGAATTCCATTAATTTAGTAAAGTTAAAACCAACAACAAAAATATAAATACCATAAGCGATGAGAGTTAGAATTATTGAAAACAGATGCATCCCTCCTTCCAAAAAGTTTCTTGCAATGACCGTATGGCCTTTCATCTTCGTTCGCAAAGATGTTAAAGCAAAAAACCCCTCCGGATATATTAAAATTAACCTTAACCATGAAATGATTCATATCAAACAACAACAGGAGCTTCTAGTAATTCCATTTTACCTTCTCTACTTTTTACTTTTTATTTTATACGGTTTTAAATACCGGAAAAACCCATTTGAAGCAGAAGCCTTCGCCAATGAAACAGATATGAACTACCTGACGAAGCGAAAAAGATATGCATGGACTAAGTATTTATAAATAGGCATAGTTACTAAAAGTGGTTACAGGAAAAACAGAAAGAGGCTATAGCTCATGCCTTAGTTTTTTACCTTTGCATTTAAAGCATCTCATTAAAACGTGAAACTCTGCATAGCTGAAAAACCAAGTGTTGCGAAAGAACTAGCCCAAATATTAGGCGCCTCACAACGTCATGACGGTTATTATGAAGGTAATGGATACTTGGTAAGTTGGACATTTGGTCATCTTTGTACTCTCAAACTACCTGAAGACTATCTACCGGAACTGAAACAATGGAGACTTTCAACACTGCCTATCATTCCTCAAAAGTTTCAGGTCAAGTTAATCGAGAATGAAGGCATTTCACGTCAATTCAGAACAATTGTTCATCTTTTAGAGCGAAGCCAGGAGGTAATAAACTGTGGTGACGCCGGTCAAGAGGGAGAATTAATTCAACGCTGGGTTCTATTACTTGCAAAAAACAGGCTACCAGTAAAACGTTTATGGATTTCATCTTTGACAACACAGGCTATCAGAGAGGGTTTTAACAATCTCAAAGATGGGTCAGCTTTCGACAAACTATTTTATGCCGGACACACCAGAGCCGTTGGCGACTGGTTATTAGGCATTAATGCCACACGTTTATACACGGTAAAATATAGCCAGGGAAGAGGCGTTCTCTCTGTTGGTCGAGTTCAGACGCCAACATTAGCCCTCATCGTCAAAAGGTATCTGGAAATAACCAACTTTATTCCGGAAGACTACTGGGATTTAAAGACTATATACCGTGAAGTAACCTTCTCAGCACTGTCAGGCAGGTTCAATACAGCCGATGAAGCCAATGAGGCTTTGGCTAAGATTAAAGAATCACTTTTTACAATCACCTCATTTGAGAAGAAGAAAGGCAATGAAGCTCCACTTAGGCTATTTGACCTAACATCTCTTCAAGTTGAATGTAATAAGAAATTTGGATTTACGGCTGAACAAACACTTAATCTGGTTCAGCAACTCTATGAAAAAAAGCAGGTAACCTATCCTCGTGTTGATACCACCTACCTTCCCTCTGATATCTATCCTAAAATACCGTCAATTCTGTCATCTCTTACTCCTTATCATGAATTCACAGAACCCTTGCTTGAATCAAAAATCAAAAAAAGCAAGAAGGTCTTTGATGATTCAAAAGTAACCGACCATCATGCAATTATCCCAACCGGTGAATTCAATGGAGGGATAATGACGGCCAACGAGAAAAAGGTGTTTGACATTATCGCACGCAGGTTTATTGCTGCATTTTACCCTGATTGCATCGTCTCGAATACCACCGTATTGGGGGAAGCAGCAAAGATTCCCTTTAAAGCAACCGGCAAACAAATCTTAGAAGATGGTTGGAGAGTTTTATACAAGAAACAGACAAAAAGTGAAGCAGAAGGCTCTCCAAATGAGACAACGGAAGAAACTGAAAAAGAGGATACAGATCAAATAATGCCTGCATTTGAAAAAGGAGAAACAGGTCCACATGAACCGGGAATCCAGCAAAAACAGACTCAACCGCCCAAGCCATACACCGAAGCCACCCTACTCAGAGCAATGGAAACCGCTGGTAAACAGGTTGATGATGACGAATTGAGGGATGCACTAAAAGACAATGGAATAGGTCGCCCCTCAACAAGAGCTGCGATCATTGAGACTCTCTTTAAAAGAAATTACATTCGTCGTGTAAAAAAGAATCTTGAACCAACTATAACCGGAATCCAGTTAATTGAAACTATTGGAAACGAATTATTAAAATCTGTAGAACTTACAGGTCAATGGGAAAAAAAGCTCAGAGAGATTGAAAAGGGTATCTATGAAGCATCCAACTTTGTGGAGGAGATGAAACAAATGGTATATAGCCTTGTACACGAGGTGATGACAGATTACCAACGTTCTTCAATAGAAATTGAAAAACAGGATGATAAAACTGAAACCACTACCTCAAAAAAGAAAAAAGAGAGTAAAAAGGAGAAGGAGCCCCCTGCTGAGAAGAAAACTAAGACTTCAGCAAAACAGGAGCCTCCCTCACTGACTTGTCCACTATGTGGCAAAGGAATATTACTAAAAGGTCGCGAAGCATTTGGATGTAGTCAATGGAAAGAAGGGTGTTCTTTTAAGATTCCATTTAATACATTAACTACCATTGACGGAGAATCTCAGGAGGCCTCGCTCACCCGATTTCTTCAGAATAGAAAATCTAATTAGCAGTCAGGATTATTCTTCTTAACACTTGGTATTGAAAAGTTAGAAGTAACACTTGCTTTTGTAGCCATAATCATTACCTTCATTCCAATTTCATCATTGATAAATTTATCTTTGAGATTATCAAAGAACTTACGACTTCCGTATTTAATCTTCCATTCTGAACGATCAATGATAAATTTAACGGAAGTAGCAGTGACCGAACCGGCGGCTTCATCAACCACAACGTTAGCCTTAAACTGAATTGCTCTGGAGATGTTCTTAATGGTTAAGTTGCCAGCAACAGTTGAATTGACACTCAACCCATCGATACTTTCAGGTTGTGGTAGAGCTTCAACTTTGGTAATCTCAAATTTCGCCGTTGGGAAAGAATCTACTGCAAAGAAATCGGGCGACATTAAATGCCCTACTAACTTTTTATTATACTCAGGATCGGTCAAATCGGTATTTTTAATACTCTTCATATCAATTAAGAATGACCCACCTACAATCTGACCTTTATCTACGTTTACTGTTCCTGACTGGATGGCAATAGTCCCGACATGACTACCACCTGGCTTAGTACCTTCCCAATCAATCACTGACTTCGAAATATTTGTATTGTATTGAACTCCGGCAGCTGTTAATACCGCCTCAGGATTTGATGAATTGGCTTTCTCGCCAGAGGGCCCACAACTAGCTAAAATTAGGATTAAAGAGAAAAATCCTAGGATCTTTATGCTTTTCGTCATATTATTAAGTTTAAATGATTGTTCTATAAACAGATGAGGTACACAATTGTTCAGCTAAAGCTAACTACCTTTTCGCTACATTTGCCATACATTGATATTTTGGGAAATCAACCGCCCAATAAACTTTAAGACCAAATAATTAATTAAGCCAATGAACTTTCTAACATTGAGGAGCCGGATTATTGTATTACTTCCTATTCTATTTTTAGGAAGTATTATGCACAGCTATTGTCAATCCGATGCAAAACCGAAAGAGCAAAACTGTTATTCTGTGTTAGTTGGAAAAAGAGCCAGCATTGATGGCTCGGTTATGTTAGCTCATAATGAAGATGATTTTGGAGACCAACTATTTAACTGGATCGTTGTTCCTAAACTAGCTCACACCAAGAACGAAAAGTTCACAACATTACAGGGAGCTAAAATACCAGAGCCTGATACCTCATACCGGTATATCTGGCTTGACATGCCAGGAATGGCCTTCTCAGACAGTTATATGAATGAGAATGGTGTTACAATTGTATCCAATAGCTGCCCGTCACGTGAAGATAAACCTGAACTCACTTCAGGTGGATTAACATGGGAACTACGTCAATTGATGGCGCAAAGAGCAAAAAGCGCAAGACACGCAGTAGAAATCGCCAGTAAGCTTATTACAGAGTTCGGATATGCGGCTTCTGGTCGAACCTACAGTATCGCCGACCCAGATGAAGCCTGGATGTTATCAGTTGTCAATGGTAAGCATTTCGTTGCACAACGCATACCAGATGATCATATAGCTGTTATCCCAAACTATTATACAATTACTGCAGTTAACCTATCCGATTCAGCCAATTGCATCGCATCAGCCGATCTAATCACCTATGCACAGAGCAGGGGTTGGTATGATCCAAACAAAGGAGAGTTCAACTTCCGCGAAACCTATGGTAACCCAGATGCTTTAAACCATCCGGAAAACATTATGAGAATGTGGATTGGGGTTAATTCATTACAAACAAGACAATTTTCACCAGAAGAATCTTTCCCTTGGTCATTCAAACCTTCAGATCAGGTGACCATTGAAAAACTATCCACTCTTCTTTCAAATCACTACGAAAACACCTCTTTTGATCATACGAATGGATATCAAACAGGTAATCCTCACGAAAATGATCCATCAACAGTTTGTGCAACCCACAACCAATATGGATTTATTGCCCAACTACGTAATTGGATGCCAATAGACGTTGGCTGTTTATGGTGGATTGCTCCCAGACGCCCATGCCTGCAACCCTTCACCCCAATCTACGCAGGACTGACAGCTTTTCCTGAGAGATTTTCAATGTACAATTACAAAGAGGCTATTAAACATCATTTCGATGATATCGAATCAATGCGAGCTATCGCACCCGATCATATCTACTATGACTTCTTCGATCTTACAGCTTATGGTGACTCGGTTTCATATATAAAGGCTCTTCGAAAAAGAGTAGCTGAAAAAGACAAACTATTTAGAACCTATCTGAAAAATCAAGAGAAATTTGAATTAGAGACCTTGGCATTATGGGTTAGAGATCGAAATGCGGCCAGAAAGAGACTTACAGATTATAGCGTGGAAGGTATTGAGAAATCAGCCGCATCATCAGTTGAGACATTAAAATCCCTAAAAAAGTAACCATTCATGAGAAAAGTTCTTTTAAAAATCGGACAAATACTAACGTTGTTCATGGTTATTCTATGCTCCTGCAAGGAAAAACCTAAAAACGAAATGTCTATTCTTCACCAAAGACCCAAAGATTACAAAACACTGACCGATTATGTCGATCCATTTATTGGCACAGGAGGGCATGGTCACACCTATCCCGGAGCCACCTGCCCGTTCGGCCTGGTTCAATTAAGCCCCGATACTCGCTTAGAGGGTTGGGATGGGTGTTCAGGATACCACTATTCTGATTCAATCATCTATGGCTTCTCTCATACACATCTGAGTGGTACCGGATGCCTTGATTATGGAGACATTCTACTGATGCCCTTCAGTAACGTTCAAAAGGGAGATTACAACAATGCTTATCAATTGGCAGCTCCTTTTAAACATCAGGATGAGTTAGCACGGCCAGGGTACTATAAAGTGACGTTGCAAGACAGAGGGATTACAGCTGAACTCACTGCGACTCCCAGAGTTGGTATACATAAATACACCTATTCTACAAAAGATAACAGAGGCTTGTTGATCGATCTTCAACATAGAGATGAAGTCCTTGCCTCCTCTCTTCAGATTACAGGAACGAATGAGGTTTCAGGTATGCGCCGTTCTAGAGCATGGGCCAATGATCAACACGCCTATTTTGTAGCACAATTCTCAGCGCCTATTGAATCTGTTGAAATATATAAGAATGACACCCTTGTCAGTGGAAAGGACATCAAGAATGCAGATGGAAAAAACATTCATGCATTAATCAGATTCAAAGATTTACCCGGTGATAGTTTAATTGTTAAAGTCGGCATTTCAGGGACAGATATAGAGGGTGCCCGGAATAACCTCAAGAGAGAGGCATCTGAAAAATCCTTCAGTCAAATAAAGAAGGAGGCTGATCAAATCTGGGAGAAAGAACTATCATGCATAAAAACAGAAGGTGGAACAAAAGAACAAAACATCGTGTTCTATACGGCACTTTACCATATGTATATAGCGCCAAACGTCTGGAGTGATGTTGATGGTCGTTATAGGGGCATGGATAATAACATTCACAAAGCAGATAGCAATGATCAATATACGGTCTTCTCATTATGGGATACCTATCGTGCTGCTCATCCCCTTTATACCCTCTTTCAACCAAAAAGAACCTATGCTTTTATTAATACATTTCTTCGTCAATACAAAGAAAGTGGCAGACTTCCTGTTTGGGAACTTTCTGCAAATGAAACAAATTGCATGATCGGAAATCATGCAATACCCGTAATAGTAGATGCATGGGCTAAAGATTACACCTCTTTCGATCAAACACTTGCAATGGAGGCAATGGTTAAAAGTGCCGATATGGATCATTTTGGATTAGATGCCTACAAGAAATTGGGTTTCATTCCAGCAGACGAGGAGGGCGAATCAGTTTCAAAGACTCTTGAATACGCTTATGACGACTGGTGTATTTCCAGATTTGCATTAGCGAGAGAAGACTATGAAACTTTTCAAAGATTCAACACCAGAGCCCAGAGTTATAAGAACCTCTTTGATCCTTCAACCGGATTCTTCAGAGCACGTGTTAATAACCAGTGGTTCTCTCCTTTTGACCCATCAGAAGTAAACTTTAACTACACTGAAGCAAACGCTTGGCAGTATTCTATGGCTGTTCCATTTGATTTGGAGACACTTATTAAAATGCATGGAGGATCTGAAAGCTTCGAAAAGAAGCTTGACGAACTTTTCACTACAGATTCAAAAATGTCGGGAAGAGAACAGGCTGACATTACTGGCTTAATCGGGCAATATGCTCAAGGTAACGAACCTAGTCACCACATGGCTTACCTCTACAATTTTGTGGGAAAGCCCGAGAAGACACAGAAACTGGTCAGGAAAATAATGGACGAGTTTTACACTATATATCCGGATGGATTAATTGGAAACGAAGATTGCGGTCAGATGTCTGCCTGGCTGGTTGCCAGTGCTATGGGATTCTATCCTTTATTACCCGGGACAAACGCTTGGGTACTTGGATCACCTTGGTTCCCTAAAGTAACACTAAACTTACCATCAGGAAAGAAATTTGTGATCAAAGCTGAAAATCAAAGCAAAGAGAACATCTACATAGCTTCCGCTAAACTTAATGGGGATGATTATACCCGAAATTGGATCAACAATCAGACCTTAATTGAGGATGGGGTGTTAATTCTGACAATGACGAATCAGGAAGGTAACAAATGGGGTACAGCAGAATCAGATTGCCAACCTTCAAGAATCTGGGAGGGACTAATAGAGCCAGTCCCTGTTATAACCCAGGGGAAAGGGGCCTTTAAAGGCTCAACTACTATTGAAATTAGCTCTCCTGCGAAACCCAAAGCAATCTACTACACATTAGACGGATCTGTGCCAACAATTAAATCCACACGCTATACCAAACCCTTTTCCATTAATAAAACTACTACAGTAAAAGCTATTGCAATGAGTGATAATGGAACTATCAGTGGTATTATGGAGTCACAGTTCAATCTTATCCCTCACAACAACGTACTAACGCTCCAAACGAAATATCAGCCACAATATTCCGCCGGAGGAGACTCAGCATTAGCCGACGGATTAAAAGGCGGCAGAAACTTTAAAACAGGCAGATGGCAGGGATTTGAAGGCACTGACGTCAAGGCTGTAATGGATCTTCAAGAGATCAAACCAATCAATAAAGTCTCTGTTGGCTTTCTACAGGACCAAGGTGCTTGGGTGTTTTACCCTAAAGAGGTAATCTTCTATGCATCTTCTGATGGCAAAAATTTCTCTCCAATAGGAACTTTCGCAGCACCAGCTCCACGAGAAACGGATGGGGTAATGATATTTGATTACACTGTACTCCCAAAAAACACCAAGGCTCGCTATATCTCATTTAAAGCCGTCAATGGCGGTGTTTGCCCAGATTGGCACCCTGGAAAAGGAGGGAAAACATGGATAATGGCTGATGAGTTTGTAATTGAGTAGCAGAATCCAACTGAATATCCGGATGAATATATCATCCTAATGAGATTTACAATTTAAAACAGGCTTACTCAAACAGACCGAAATAAAAAAGCCGCCTCATGCAAATGAGGCGGCTTTTAATTATTCTTCAAGAATCACCTAGCGAACAACCTGTAATTGGCGACCTTTCGTAACTTGACCATTAGATCTAACTCTCCAGAAGTAAGTTCCAGAGGCTAAATTTGAAACATCTAGTTTTACAACTGAAAGACCATCTACATTTTGAACAGCAACGATTCCACCATTAGTATTTAATACCTCAACTACAGCACCACGGGTTTCACCAGAGATGGGTAATAAAGTAAATGTTGAAGCTGGATTAGGATAGCAATTACCAGTTAAGATTGAGCTGGCAGCTTTATCAAAATCAATACCTACCATATCACCAGTTAACCAAATACGACTAATAGTAATAATCTGATTACGGATAGTTGCATCATTAAGCATCTCTAAACCAATACCAAAATAGATTGCACGATATTTATCGGTTTCACATTTTGTGACTGACTTTTTCGTATCATTCACATAATGGAAGACATAATCGGCACCTGTCTTGGGTTTAATAACATCCGGATACATGTTTCCTGAATAACGGTCTACAATAGTAGTCTGAGGTACTGCACCATACACTGGATCAGCAGTGTTAGCTGTCAGCTTATTATTAGAAGAACTTCCATCGTCAACGAACTCAGTAAGCAGATAGTTGGTATAGAAGTTACGGGTAACATCAGTACCATTCGAGCCATCAGCACCACTCATAATGTCCCATCCAATATCCTGACCAGCAATAAGAACATTATGGCCAGCATCCATAAATGCCATTAGGGCAGTAGCCTGATTGTCGGTTAAAGCGGGAAAGGTCCAGGCGATGTTCATATAAACATTGAAGACATCTTTATAGGCTTGATCGGTAACCATATCAGCAAACACATCAGCATTTGTTACAGCGTATGAAGTAATTCCTGAAGCACCTAGTCCGTCAAGATAAGCATCCTGCCAAAGAGCTGATTCAGGGCCACCTGTTCCGTTAACAACCAGATCAGTAACACCACTTACAACAAACACTTTATTATATTGTACAGGAGCGTTAGGATTGCTTAATGACTTCATTGTAATTGTATACTCTGGAAATGCTGCAGAGGCACCTGGAGTTACGATTATTGAGATAGGTTTAGCTACACCCTTTTCAAGGGTAATAGTGGCAGTCCCTGTATAGGTAGTACCATCTATTACAAATGAAGCCGCCCAGTCAGCAGGTGCATTTGGAGAAGTTAGACTAATCTCAAAGGCTGTTGAACCAGTAACATTACTATTTATGTTTGTATTAAATGTAACAGGTACTGTTGCGAGACTACGCATCACTTTAACAGCTGGGGTTTCAATGCTACCGATATACATATTTGTACCACCGATTGCATAAACAACATCACCAGATAGAATCTCCTGATGATCCTTAGTAACGAAAACAGCAACCTGCATATCTTCTACAAGAGCAGGGATACTTCTATAGCTATCAGGAACAATATATGTATATTGTCTGGTAATCAATGTTCCAGCAGGTACAGGAGTAACGGCATCACCCCACTGTCCTGTGATTAAATAACGGAGCATGTGCATGTGACGGTAATTATTTCCGGCACCACCGCTACTTTGAGGGCCATATATGCTATCCTGTAAAAGAGCAACATTGATATAGTTGGTTCCAGCAGGGCCATCAGCTGTATAATAGAGTTCAACATCAATAGTTAATTGACGTGTAGCTGCATCATAAGAACTTTGAATTCCTACATTTACAGGAGAGTCCTCTCCCATAATTTGTTTGCAACTTGACTTCCAGGCGCCTCTTGAGAGAGCAGTATTACTTCCAGTGAAGACGTGACGATTAACAGTGCCAGAAGGGTAACCAGTTAGACCCGTTTGACCAGCTAAAGCATCGCCAAACTCAGTTCTGTAATCAGGTTCACCGGCACTAGGAGTTGAATAAGAGCCTTGGTGTATAGCAATAACAACCGCTTTACCAGGATTTTCTTCTAATATCTCAGCTGCGATTTTATGTCCATCAGGACAATAACCACAATGAATACCAGTGTACTCCTCAAGGACAGCATGCTTTTTAGTTACCTCAGTGGTAACCAATGTCTGTGCCATACCAACTGAGCATAGCACAACAAATAAAAAAGGTAGAATTAAACGTTTCATCAGATAAACTTTGGTTTGTAAATAGGTTAAGAGACAGATTTTCTCTATAAGTCATCAAAGATGCAAATTTTAATTAAGTTATAGATCGATTTAGCTTAGTTATTCTATTTAAAAAGCAAAAAAGCAGTCATAGTATACATCAAAGAATAGGGGTCGCCTCCCGGCGACCCCTATTCAAACCAAATGAAAATCCAACAAAATCAACCAATCACCTAAAATCAAACGAAAACTAGTTTTGATAATCTTTCAATGAGTTCATCAATTTCTTTCTACTGAAGAAGATGCGACTTTTTACGGTACCAATACTCAAATTCATCTTCTCAGCAATCTCTTTGTATTTATATCCTTGAGTGTACATAACAAAAGGAATTCTATGCTCATCTTCCAGGTTATCGATAGTACGAATAATCTCTTTTGAACGTAGTGAACTATCAGGAGCCGCTGTGCTCGATTTAGTTTTAATATTTAAGTAGTACAAGTCTTCAGTTGTATCCACAAAAGCGTTCTCACGAATATTCTTCCTATAATTGTTTATAAATGTATTCTTCATTATTGTGTATGCCCAAGCCTTCAAGTTTGTATCAGGGTTGAACTTTTCACGATAGGTTATAGCCTTAAGAAATGTATCCTGAACCAAATCATTTGCGTCATCAGAATCAGAGGTTAACGCATAGGCAAAGTTTTTAAGATTGTCTTGAAGTCCTAAGAGCTTGCGATTAAATTCTATGGCAGTCATGATCGATTTATTTAGGGGTTATTTTGATCGTGTCTATTTTGTTTAACATTTACGATGCTAAGTTAAACAATGAAGATGCGTTTGTCAATAGGTAGAGCAATATTATTTAGAACTATTTTAAACACCATATCTCAATCATTTGATTTTCTGTCACTTTAATAATCAACTTGTCATAAATTTTAACATTTATTATGTTTAACTTAACATTACAATAGTTAAACACGCCTTTGAAAACGGATAAACAAAACAGAGAACCTAAATCTTGTAAATCAACACAGGATAGGTGAATAGAGAATCTCTTAAGTAAAAAAGCCAAGACCAACGAGCCTAGATAAGATTTAAACTCATTCAGTTAATGAAATATTCACTGTACCAAAGCTAATCTGAGACAAAATCCATTGTTCGTTTAAACCGGCTTTACTAAAAGTATAACCACGTAATTTCAAGCAATTAACACCAAATCTTAAAGAAAATTAAAACCAGCAAGTAACCTGAACAAAACACAATTCAATGGCCAAATTCATAAAATGAAACAAGGACGGAAAAACTCTACAGAGCTCTCCCGTCCTTGTTCTCAAAGGCATATAAAGACATCAACCTTTAAAAATTAGTGATTTAAACTCATTCATGTCGTTATAAACAGTAACATTCGTAGGTGTCTCAATAGATCGATCCAAAAATTGATATCCCCCCATGAAGATAGATAAATCGGCAAAATCAATTGATAGTCTATTTATATACTCGACTAGTTGTTCATCAGCAATGGCAGAGATGAACTGAGTGAGCAGCACATTACAATTTCTAAGAGAAACCACCTCCTTTAAATTATCATAAGGAACCGACTGACCTAAATAGACGACCTTATAACCTCTTTTCCTTAAGATGTAACATGAAAAGAGAAGACCAATTTCATGCCACTCTCCTTCTGGAAGAAACAATAGAAATGTCTTTGAGTCATTAGCAATGCCTGTTGCGAGACCGTCAATTGCAACCAGAAGCTTTTGCCTGATCAGATTAGACATAAAATGCTCTTGGGCGGGTGTTATACTACCGACTTGCCACAGCAAACCTACACGCTCAAAAAAAGGATATATAACCTGTAATACGGCCTGTTCAAAACCAAATTTAATAATCGAGGAAGAGAGTAATTTATCAAACTTTAGTTCATCAAGTTCAATCATTGCTACTACAAGCCCCTCCATCTGGGTATCCGCATCATAAATTCTTTGAGTAACCTGAAGAACTTTCTCACTTAACTCATCTTCGCCCATCCAAACGATATCGCTGATCTTAAACCCATTTCTATTTAAAATCGAGATATTAAGAAGCTTTTTTAAATCTGAATCAGAATAATAGCGAATATTAGTATCCGTACGTTCAGGGTCAATGACCCCGTATCGTTTTTCCCAGATACGAATAGTATGGGCTTTAATTCCGGTAAACTTTTCAATGTCCTTTATTGAATAAGTTGACATGGGTGGTTATTCGCTAGATTATTAAATTAGAATTCATATCATACAACACGAAAATTACGAAAAAGTTCGGAGGTCTTAAAAGATTTCAATAAGACTCTATTTTATATTCTACCTTAAGCTAAATCTTTTTAGTTTGCCTTGAGATATTATTCAAATTTTCATTAAAAGGGAATGCAAACTGAATATAAATAACGTATGTTTGTAATAATCAATTCATCAAATCATGAACACTTTCACCACGGTTGACCAGATAATCGATTTTGCTATCAATGCTGAACAGGAAGCGGTCGATTTCTATACAAACTTAGCTTCAAACAACACATCTGAAGCCATTAAAAAGGTCTTTACATTATATGCTGCAGAGGAGGCAGGGCATAAAAAGAAGCTAATCACGGTGAAACAAGAGGGCTATTTCGCAAGAATAGAGGTCGCTCCAATAATTGCAAATCTCAGGATCTCAGAATATCTTACAGATGTCATCCCTTCAGGGAAAATGGATTACTCTGAAGCTCTTATTTTAGCTATGAAAAAAGAGGAAGCTGCCTTTAAAATGTATACCGATTTATCATTGATTGCCCCAAATCGAGAAATGCGTAACCTTTTTCAAGATTTAGCCGTTGAAGAGAGTAAACATAAACTCAGATTCGAGCTTGAATATGATGAACACATCTTACGTGAAAACTAAGTTTAAGATGCAAAAAAGAATAATTAATTTACTCTTACTTTTACCTCTCTCCCTTATTTTATTCCAATGCTCCGATATGCAATCGGATCATGATAAATCGGGACTAAGAGTCCTGACCTCGAAAAGCCAGAATACTGACTCTACGCTTTATCTGGTACCCCAGAATTTCTTTCTCGTCTCTTATAACTTTAAAGTCAAATCAAAACCTGGCAAATCAGCTGAATCAATAGAGCTTATTAAAAAAAACTATCTCCCAGGTTTTGCATATATTGACAGTTTAAGAGGATCAGGAATTCCAATTGTAGGAGGGGTCTTTGCCGTTCATTCGGGTTGCACTTTTATAATTCAAGCAGACAATAACACTACCCTACACAACTATCTCCGTAATTGTCCTTTAAATAATGTCTCAGATGTTGAAATCAAACCTCTAGTATCAATCGGACAGTATTTATTAGAGCTAAAAAAAGCTACCACATTTGCTGATTCAATAAATAACTTACGGAATAAGAAATAACATTCAGCCTATAAAATGAATTAGATCTGTACAAGAAGGATATCAACTTTACTGATCATAAAACATGAATAAACAAAAAGTGGTCTCTTCCGAGACCACTTTTTGTTTATTCATACCTAAATTCTCCATTCCTATCTCTAATAATTAACTCTTTTGATTGTGATGGCTCTACCCGTCCAATAATCTTTGCATCTACACCATATAAGCCGGATATCTCAATAATATCTGATGCACATTCTTCTGGCACATACAACTCCATCCTATGCCCCATATTAAAAACTTTATACATTTCCTGCCATGGTGTCTTTGATTCTTCCTGAATGATCTGAAACAACGGTGGAATTTCGAACAAATTATCCTTAATAATTCTAACATCTCCAGCAAAATGCAGCACCTTAGTCTGTCCGCCTCCGCTGCAATGTACCATTCCGTGAATATAGGATCTCATTTGACGAATCACATCTCTAATAATTGGAGCGTATGTTCTGGTCGGAGACAAAACCAATTTACCCATATCTACACCAGATATTGGACTAGGGTCAAGTAACCCCCTGGTTCCGCTATACACCAAAGAGGCTTCTATGGCAGAATCATAACTTTCAGGATAATGCTCCGCCAATCTGTAATTAAAGACATCATGCCTTGCAGAAGTCAATCCATTACTGCCCATACCACCATTATATCTACGCTCATATTTCGCCTGACCAAAAGAGGAAAGACCAACGATAACATCTCCGGCAGCAATATTTTCATTGCTAATAATACTACTTCTTGGAACCCGTGCAGTGACTGTACTATCAACAATGATTGTTCGCACCAAATCACCTACATCCGCGGTCTCACCACCAGTCAGATAGATACCCACACCTAAATCACGTAATTGAGCTAGAAACTCTTCTGTTCCCTCTATGATGGCTGTTATAACCTCCCCGGGAATTAGCTTTTTATTTCTTCCTATTGTGGAACTTAGAAGCATTTTATCATAAATACCAACACACAACAGATCGTCAGTATTCATGACTATCGCATCTTGAGCTATATCCTTCCAAACAGACAAATCACCTGTTTCACGCCAATAAATATAGGCCAACGATGATTTAGTCCCAGCACCATCTGCATGCATAACATTGCACCATTCAGCATCATCCCCTAGAATATCAGGAATCACTTTACAAAATGCTTTCGGAAAAATCCCTTTGTCGCTCCTCCTTATTGCAGCGTGTACGTCCTCCTTGCCGGAGGAGACGCCACGCCCTGCATATCGTGAAATATCTTCAATCATATAATCCTATTCAAATACAATTTCCTTATTTGCCTCATCTATTGAGAATGCACCAAAGCGTGTCATTATCTTATTATTCAGATAAAGAGGAATCTTTTGCTTTGGATCAATAACAACTTCAATATCGTATAGAGTATTTTTTCCAACCCTAAATTGTGATATTGTCAGTATTGCACCCTTCTTCAAAGTACCATCCTCATTAAAATCATCTGCTCCATTCTGGAAATCCTCTTTACCAATTGCACCATCACGTAACATCTGTACTGCCATTTCACCAGACATAGACGCATCTGTCAAATTTGGTTCATAAACAAAATCAAGGATGAAATTATTAAAGCTACCCTGTATAACAAGATTATTTAGTTTACCCTCATACCTAAAAGGAACAGCGTTACGCTCAGGGCCGGTTACCAACTTAACCTCTGAAGGGGTCAACTCTTTCTTGCCCGACGATTTAAAATGAGTACCGATTATCATAAATTCAGTCCTACGATTAAGTTGATGGGCTGCTTCCTTAACTTCTCTGGAAGGTAAAGAATCAATATAAGATTCAGTAAGTCTAACTCCACTCTTAAACGTATAGCCGGATCTTACAAAGTCTTTTTGAAGGATACGTGGATTACGTTCTCCATATCCTTTAGCAACCAGTCTGTCGGGTTCAATACCACGAATAATCAGATAGTCTACAACACTCTGGGCACGCTTCTGTGAAAGAATATCATTACGTTCCTCAGTATCACGTGCATCAGTGTGCGCTCCAAGTTCAATGATTATATTTGGATTAGCCTCAAGGATCTTAATCAGACCCTGTAATGAATCCTGATATTGTGGCTTTAACTCCCAACGTCCTAAATCATAAAGAATTTCCGGAAGAACTACAGGTTTCTTCGGAACAGGAACTAAAACAAAATCATGAACTAAATCCTTTGAGTTCTCATAACCAATGGTGCTTTCATCACCCTCAACAGTAAAATATCCATCTTTCGAGACTGTAAGATGATATTTCACATTAACCTTTATCTGGTTTTTATTAAAATTATACTCCCCTTTTTCACTGGTGGTAGATTTAGCTTCAAAGCCATCTGAACCCTTTAATTGTACTAAGACACCCCCTAAAGGTTGTAAAGTACGATCATCTTTGACAATACCACGAAGAGTAAATTCTAATGGTTGGATTAAGAAGCTATATATATCATCCCCGCCTCTACCTTTCGGTCTGTTTGATGCAAAAAAGCCCTGTTCCATTGCCTCCGGATGGAAGGTCATATTAAAATCATCGTATGAAGAGTTTATAGGGGGGCCAAGATTGACAGGTACACTCCAACCAACTTTTCCGTCTCCTGAGAGCTTTATACTCTTAAATATATCTAATCCTCCTAAACCAATATGGCCATTAGAAGAGAAGTATAGAATTGAATCGTACCTAATGAAAGGGAATAGCTCATCACCAGGAGTATTAATAGTCTCACCTAGATTTCTGGGCTTACCAAATTTTCCTGTACGACCAGTTCTTGTGGCAACCCATATATCCTTTCCTCCTTTACCACCAGGAAGATCAGCAGAAAAATAGATAGTCATCTCATCATCCGTCAGGGTAGGATGACCGATTATGGTTGTACTATCACCTCCAAGATCCACAAGTTGAGCTTCTCCCCAGCTTTGACCCGCTCTTCTGCTTACCATGATTTTACAACCATTTAATTTTTTCTCCTCTGTGGTACACCGGGTAAAGTACATCGAGTTGAAGCGATTATTAAAGAAAGGAGTCCCTTCATTTGCTGTCGTATTAACGGCTTCATTAACATCAATAGACTGAGGTAAAGCAAACTTACCGTTTGACTGCTCCTTACTGCCAAACAGATCCGAGAAGCTCTTACCAGTCCATTCATCTTTACGCATCTTACGAGCTTTCTTACCCTTGACTGTGGGTCTATCGGAAGCAAAAACAACCTCATTAAAGGCAGGATTACTATAGACTGCACCAAAATCATTAAACTGACCCGACAAGTCACCAACTAGTTCAACCTTATGCCTTGATGGCTTACTCATAATAGAATCATAGGCATTCAACGCCTGTAAAGCAAATAGGCCATCTTTATCATCCGGTTTAGCTAAAAGAAACTTCTCATAGCTCTCTTTAGCCTCTTTTAAACGGCCAGTAACCTTCATGATATTACCTAAATGAAGATAAATCTCAGGCTTCACCACATCATATTTAGACGAGATGAGCCTTTTATAGTTGGTTTCAGCCATCTGATAATTATTCATCAGTCTGAAACACTCAGCTATCTGAAAGACAATCCTGTTCTTCTCCTCTTTATTCTTCTCTCTTGAATAACCCTTCTTATAGAGTTTTATAGCAGTGGTAAACTGATACCCTTTAAACGCTTCATCGGCTAATATTGTCCTTTTATTCTGACCATACGCCGTGAAAGATAGCAATAGGGATATTACTATGAGAATTGAGTACTGAACAATGCTTCTCTTCATGATTTATTTCTCCAAATTAAGAGGCAGTAGGCTCAGTTGAATCTACTGGCTTCTCAGTTTTGTTTTGAATACTATTTGCCTCGATGACACTATTATCAGATAACACAGATGTTGTCAGATTATTATTCACTTCCTCAATAATTGTGGTTACGGGATGTGAAACCTTCTTGGCGCCCTCTTCAACAGATCGTGCTTCATCCATAATCTCTCTTTTTATCTGATCTGAAGCTGCCCTGAGTTTTCCAATCGTTTGTCCTACAGTACGAGCTATTTCAGGAATTCGTTTAGGACCAAACAAAATCATTACTGCCAAAACAATTAGCAATAATTCACCTGAACTCATATCTAAAAACAATAGGGGCATATTGGCCTAGTGTATATTAATTAACAAAAATAAAAAAAAGTCCCGGACTTTGTCCGAGACTTTTCTATGATTGTTGAAGTCTATTACTTTTTCAACTCAGCTTTTTTTGCAGCTCTTCTACGTTGGAACATGATTGTATCATAAGCAACTGGAGAAGCATTGAAAACTGAAGAGTAAGTACCGAACAAGATACCCATTAGCAAAGCAAATGTAAATCCGCGGATAATTTCACCACCCATGATAAATATAACAATCAAAGTGATAATTGTAGTACCTGCAGTATTCATAGTACGGGACAGTGTAGAGTTAATAGCAGCATTCATATTATCCTTCAAAGCACGTTTCGGATGTAAGAAGTTGTACTCACGAATACGGTCGAAGATAATAACGGTATCATTAATTGAGTAACCAATGATTGTCAGGATAGCAGCAATAAAGCTCTGGTCTACTTCTAAGTTGAATGGTAAAATACCATGGAATAGAGAGAAGAGTCCAATGATGATGATGGTATCATGGAATAAAGATACAACACCACCTAAACCAAATTGCCACTTTTTAAATCTGAATGCTATATAAGCGAATATTCCGATCAGAGCAAAAAGAACTGCTAAGAATGCATTTCTCTTAATATCATAAGCAACTGTTGGCCCCACCTTCTGTGAAGTTAAAACACCAATCAATTTACTTTCATTGCTACTGGTTGATCTGAAGGTATTCATATCAATCGGAGTACTGTACATAGGAGCTAAAGCTTCATAAACTCTAGTTTCTACAATACTATCGGTTGTAGCACCTTCATTATCTACCATAAACTTTGTGGTAATCTTTACCTGATTAGAAGGACCAAAAGTTTTTACTTCAGGAGTTTCACCAAGAGTTTTACCAAGAGCAAGACGAACATCATTAACCTTCACCTCCTTGTCAAATCTTACGATATAGGTTCTACCTCCAGTAAAGTCAACACCGTAATTCAACCCACGTAAACCTAGAGTTGCTAAAGCAATGACGAACAGAACAATTGAGAAAACATATGCATATTTTCTTAAACCAATAAAATCAAAACTAGCATTAGCAAGTACATTGCGTGTGATCTTATTATCAAAATTAATCTTACGATTAGTGTCAAGCATCCAGTTGAAGATCAACCTTGAAATCAAGATAGCTGTGAACAATGAAGAAACAAGACCGATAATCAATGTTGTTGCGAAACCTTGAATAGGACCACTACCAAAGATAAACAGAATGATAGCGGTAATTAAGGTAGTCAAGTTACCGTCGATAATGGCAGAATATGCATTCTTATAACCATCCTCAATAGCAAGTCTCAAGCCTTTACCTGCCCTTTGCTCTTCAAGAATACGCTCATAGATGATAACGTTAGCATCAACCGCCATACCTAAGGTAAGTACGATACCTGCGATACCGGGCAGTGTCAGTGTTGCACCAAACGAGGCAAGTACTCCAAAAATAAAGAAGATATTTGTGAATAGAGCAATATCGGCTACGATACCAGCACGGCTGTAATAGAGTGCCATATAGAGAAGTACCATCAAGAATGCAATGATGAATGAATTCATACCTGCATCAATAGCCTCCTGACCAAGTGATGGGCCAACTACAGCTTCCTGAACAATATGAGCAGGAGCGGGTAATTTACCAGCCTTAAGAATATTTGCCAAGTCTTGTGCCTCTTCAATGGTCATTCCACCACCAGAGATAGAACTTCTACCACCGGAGATCTCACCATTAACATTAGGATAAGAATAAACATAATCGTCAAGAACGATTGCTATCTGACGACCTACATTGTCACCAGTCAGATTCTTCCATACATGAGCACCTTCTCCATTCATTGCCATAGAAACCTCAACACCGCCATTAGTTGGATTAACATCCTGACGAGCGTCTACGATAACGTCTCCCCCTAGAGGAGCTTTACCATCACGTGATTTAACTTTAATAGCAACTAAATCAAGTACATCCTTACGACCTGGCTCAGGTTTAACAGTCCAGAAGAGTTTTAAGTTAGATGGGAAACTGCTGCGAACCCTCTTTAAAAGATTGTTTACACGTGCGGTATCTTTAATAAATGAAGAACCTACGCGGGCACCTGGTGAAGCCACCATCTGACCAGCTTCATTCTTACCAAAAGCAGGTGATAGATAGGCAAAGAGAGGATTCTCTTTAGCATATTCTTCAAAAGAGGCATCTCCTTTATCTTTCTTAGCACCAGTAGAGTCAGCTAATTTCTTTAATAAAGCGCTATCATTTGTTTCCGCAACCTTAGCTGTATCTGCTGATTTTGTTTCAACTGGTTTAGCAGCCACATCACTTTTAGCATTTAAAGTATCGGCTTTAACAGCAGCTGTATCAGTAACAGTATGGTTAGCGATATTGACCAGACGCTTATTAGCTTCAGTAAAGTACTGATATACTTCGCTGAACTTGTAAGTTTCCCAAAACTCAAGTTTAGCACTACCCTGTAAGAGTTTACGAACACGCTCAGGGTCTTTAATACCCGGGAGCTCGATTAATATTCTACCAGCAGTTTGAAGTTTCTGGATATTAGGTTGAGCTACACCAAAACGGTCTATACGGGTACGAAGAATATTGAAAGTACGGTCAATAGCACCATCTGTTTCTTGTCTGATTACCTTTAGAACCTCGTCGTTGGTTGAGTTAAATTTTACCTTATCCTTAAGTTCAACAGTGCTGAAAATAGCAGCTAATCTGGCATTAGGATCTACCTGAGCAAAAGACTCACCAAAAAGAGTTACAAAATCAGCATTGCTGCTTTTTTGTTTCTCCTTAGCAAGCTTAACCGCTTTGTTGAAGGTAGAATCAGGATTATAGTTTGACAGGGCCTTGATAATATCAGCGACAGAGACCTCCATAACAACGTTCATACCGCCCTTAAGGTCGAGACCAAGATTAATCTCACGAGCCTTCACGTCAGAGTAGGTATACTTCTTGACGAGGATATTATAAACTGGCTCACTGGCAATTGAATCAAAAAAGAATCTCTCACGAGCACGTGAAATAGAATCAAAAAGGATAGCTTCTCTGAGCTTGTCCCCAGCGGCCATTTTTACAGCAAGGTTCTTCGCTGTAGAATTAGTAGCATATTCCTTCGCGTTACTCTCTACATTTTTTGTTACCAGAGTGAATGATAACGAGAAGAGACATACTAGTGCGAAGAGAACTGCAAAGAACTTGATAACTCCCTTATGTTGCATGGGTCGTCAAATTTTTGAGTTGTTGGTTTTTTTCGAGTTTGCAAAAATAGAATAAAGTTTAAAATTGACAAAGAATTGAGTCACCTTTACTTCACCTTATTCCAAATTATTATATTTTATTAGCTTTTATAGCGTACCCATCTCCAAAGTTCCTTCCAACTGGGCTTCTTCCCATATATAAGGATACCTGTTCTATATATGATCGCGCCAAGCCATGTTGTAAAAAATGTGAATCCATAGAGAAGTACTAAACTGACTATCATCTGCCACATTGGAACACCAAAAGGCAGTCGCATCATCATCACAACAGGTGAGGTTAATGGTATCATCGACAACCAAATGCTTAAGCCTCCATCCGGATAATTAATGATATAACCTACACTCATAAACGCAATGATTAATGGCAGCGTAACGGGCAAAATGAACTGCTGCGTGTCTTGTTCACTATCTACCATCCCTCCTACTGCTGCAAATAGACTTGAATAGAGTATATACCCTCCGATAAAGAAAAAGATGAAGGCTGTAAGCATAGTAACATAATCTATACTCTTAAGACCATCCATAACCAATTCAAACTTTCCGGAATCCGTATCTTCATCGGCCACATTTGCCATAGCAGCATCCATTGCAGGATTATTGATTCCACCTCCAACACTGGTAAGAGCACTCTTCTCAATGCCGGCTTTTTGTACTTTTTCTCCCATAACAAGACTAACCCCTGTTACTAGGGTCAATGTCAACAAAACCCATAGAGAGACCTGTGTCAAACTAACCAGGCCAACTCCAATTATCTTTCCAAACATCAACTGCACAGGCCTGACACTTGACACAATAACCTCAACTATTCGGTTTGTCTTCTCTTCTATTACACTTCTCATGACCTGTCCTCCGAACATGAAAAGCATAAAGTATATGATCAATCCCGCAACCAATCCCAGTCCTGTGGCTACTTCAGAATTGCCCTTCTTCTCTGATCCATCCTCATTTACCTTAACTGTATTGATTACAATCCTTGTCTTAATAGAATTGATCACCTCCGGATCATACCCTTTTGCCTTAAGCTTCATCCCCTCGGCTACTCGACCCATTACCCGTTTCACCTCACTTTTAATGTTCATACTTGGCTGACTCTGTGAATAGATAATTGCAGTGACAGGCACATTAAATTGAGTGGCAGGAATATAAACCAAAGCATATCTCCCTGATCTTAAGAACTGCTGCTTAACGGTATCGGCATTACCAGAAACAGGGTAATAAACAAACTCAGAGCCCGATTTAAAGCTGTCTGCATATAATCCCGTTTCATCAAAAATCTCAATATCACGTTTACCCTCGCTCATAGTAGCGATAAGCACAGGAATGGAGTAAAGTGCCGCAATCAATAATGGACCAAGAATGGTCATCACTATAAAGGATTTTTTCCGAACCCGTATCAAATATTCTCTGCGTATGATTATTGCAGTCTTAGACCAAGCTGATAATTTTCTCTTCATTACTGTTGGGTATTACTGTTTCTAACTGCATCAACAAAGATCTCATCCATGGTAGGTAGTATCTCTTTAAACGCAAATATGTCGGTTGCTAAGACCAGTTTGCGAAGTACTACAGGCGTCTCAAGATCATTTCTTACTGATAGAGTGGTTCTATCATAAAGACCCTCTTTTACAAGACTCTCTATAATATATCCTTCCGGAAGATTATCACTGCTCAAACCACCACTATTAGTAGTGACCTCAAATAATTGCTTACTATAACTCTTTCTTATATCTGAAACTTTCCCGCCAAGAATTTTCTGAGACCGGTTAATGAGTGCAATGTTATCGCAAAGCTCTTCAACCGAATTCATATTATGGGTCGACAAGATAATAGTGGCTCCATTTCTCTTTAACTCAAGAATTTCATCCTTCATTAAATTGGCATTGATAGGGTCAAAACCAGAGAAAGGCTCATCAAATATCAAAAGGCTTGGATTATGAACTACGGTAACAATAAACTGAACCTTCTGCTGCATCCCTTTTGAGAGTTCTTCAACCTTTTTATTCCACCAACTCTCTATCCCAAATTTAATAAACCAACGTTTAAGTTCAGCCATTGCATCCTTCTGAGGCATTCCCTTTAACATTGCAAGATACAAAGCCTGCTCACCTACCTTCATCTTTTTATACAGACCACGCTCCTCAGGCAGATAACCAAATTCGGCTACATCATGCGGTTGAAGTGGCGATCCGTTAAACAGTACAACTCCTTCATCAGGACCTGTAATCTGATTTAAAATTCTAATCAGCGTAGTTTTGCCTGCTCCATTTGGGCCTAATAAACCAAAAATGGTTCCTTGAGGAACACCAATGGAGACGTCATTAAGAGCAGTATGACCCGTATACCTCTTAATAATATTTTTAGCCTCGAGAAAATACATGGTTGGTAGATTTGATTAAAATAAATCCCTGATACTTTTATATCAGGGATATTAAGCAGCTATCCGAAATACTCTTTCATTCTATCGAAAAACGACTTGTCGCGCTTGGTTGGGCTTGGTTGAAAATTGGGTGACTCAGCTAACTTTTCCAGTATCTTCTTCTCGTCTGAAGTAAGTGTTCTGGGAGTCCATACATTAACATTCACCAACAAGTCGCCCTTGTTATAACCATTAACCTCAGGAAGGCCCTTCCCTCTCAAGCGAAGCACTTTTCCTCCTTGGGTACCAGCCTCAATCTTAACTTTGGCTTTACCCTCAACTGTAGGTATCTCAATGGTTGTACCCAGTGCAGCTTCAGGCAAGCTAATATAGTGTTCATAAAGCAGGTTTATCCCATCACGCTGAAGTTCAGGATGGGGAATTTCATCAACCTGAATAAGCAGATCACCGGGAATACCCCCTCTAGCTGCCGCATTGCCTTTCCCTGACATTGTCATGACCATTCCTTCGGTAACCCCTGCAGGAATATTAATATCAACGATCTCCTCGCCTTTTAAGATTCCATCACCATGACAAACGGTACATTTCTCTGAAATAGTTCTGCCCTCGCCTCCACAAGTAGGACAAGTTGTTGTGGTCTGCATCTGCCCCAGAAAAGTATTTGTGACACGTCGAACCTGGCCTTGACCGTTACATGTACTACAGGTATGGAATGAAGAGCTATTCTTTGCACCGGTACCACCGCAACTATCACAAGGGACATATTTGGTAACCTTTATTTTTTTGTGCGTTCCCTTTGCAATATCTTCAAGTGTCAAACTGACTTTAATTCTCAGATTTGATCCTTTATTTACCCGTCTGCCGCCGCTGGATTGACCTCCAAAACCACCGAAGGCTCCACCAAAAGCAGAGCCAAAGATATCGCCAAAATTAGAGAAGATATCATCCATTGACATGCCTCCACCAAAGCCACCTCCGCCTTGACCATTCACACCGGCATGTCCAAACTGATCGTAACGTTTACGCTTTTCAGAGTCACTTAGAACCTCATATGCCTCCGCAGCCTCCTTGAACTTCTCCTCTGCCGTGTGATCACCGGGATTCTTATCAGGATGAAACTGAATAGCCTTCTGACGGTAAGCCTTCTTTATCTCAGCATCACTAGCGCTACGTGATACTTCCAACACTTCATAATAATCTCTTTTAGCCATCTCTGTGCTTTTAAATGTCAAAGGTTAAGATTAGTTTCCAACTACCACGCGAGCGAAACGAATAACCTTATCATTTAACATGTATCCTTTCTGAATAACGTCTAAAACCTTACCCTTCATACTCTCATCCGGAGAAGGAATATTGGTCAAAGCTTCATGAAAATCGGTATCAAATGGGGCTCCCATTGCCTCAATCTCTTTTAATCCCTGCTTTTCAAGTATCCCTTTTAGTTTAGTGTAAACTAATTCAACACCAAGTCTGATCGCATCAGGTTCCTGATCTGAAGGGAAAGAGGCAAGAGCTCTCTCAAAATCATCTACTACAGGCAGTAACTCTGAAACCACATCTGAAGCTGCTGTCTTTAACAACTCCACTCTTTCACGTGATGTACGCTTCTTGTAGTTATCAAACTCAGAAAAGAGGCGAATATATTTATCTTGTGACTCGGCCACCTTCGATTGCAGGGTCTCTAACTCCTCTTTTGCCTTTGACTCTTCGGCACTTGCAGTAGAGGTTCCTTTATCTCCCATCATACTGCTAAAGAAACCTTTCTTTTTCTTAGGACTACCATTGGCGTTAGTACCCTCTTTTGCTACCTCGCCTGCCTCGGTTTCATCAATAGCCTCTTCCTGAAGTTCGGGCTCTGCTGACATATTAACATCAACAGGCTCTTCTGAACCGTTCGTTTTTGCTGACAAATCAACATTCTCCTCACTAGAACTATTGAACTTTCCTTCGTTATTTTCCATTTTTCTCAGTATATCAATCTCTTATAAAAGTTTAACAACCTTTCTGTACAACAATTAAAAATCACAATGCCTATGGCAAAAACTTTGCCACAGACATTTTTGCGACAATCTGTCAGTATTTATTGCGATTATTGCCTCCTAGATTCTCTCAATGGAAGCACCTAATTGACGAAGCCGAACATCAATATTCTGATATCCACGGTCAATCTGCTCAATATTATCAATAATACTCACTCCATCAGCCGACAATGCAGCTATCAGCAACGCAACGCCGGCTCTGATATCGGGGGAACTCATCCTTATACCCTTCAACTTGTTTTGACGATTCATCCCGATGACTGTTGCTCTGTGCGGGTCACACAAAATGATACGGGCACCCATATCAATGAGTTTATCCACAAAGAAGAGCCTGCTTTCAAACATCTTCTGATGAATCAGCACACTGCCTTTAGCTTGAATGGCCGTAACCAATGCAATGCTAATCAAGTCTGGCGTAAATCCTGGCCAAGGCGCATCAGCAATAGTCAGTATTCCACCGTCCATAAAGGTCTCAACAGTGTAATTAGGGCAAGCTGGTACATAAATATCATCTCCTCTGCGCTCTAAAGGTATACCCAGTCGTCTGAAAATCATTGGTATCATACCAAGATCTTCAAATCCGGTATTCTTAATGGTAATCTCAGAAGCCGTCATAGCAGCCATCCCTATGAAACTACCAACCTCAATCATATCAGGCAATAGTCGATGAGTGCAACCAGAGAGACGGTCAACCCCCTCAATCTGAAGAAGATTTGAACCAACTCCGTCAATTTTTGCCCCCATACTTACCAGCATCTTGCATAGTTGTTTCAGGTATGGTTCACATGCAGCATTAAAGATGGTGGTCTTTCCTTTTGCAAGCACTGCGGCCATAAGTATATTAGCAGTTCCGGTTACTGAAGCCTCATCAAGAAGCATATAGCAACCTTTTAAGTCATCACCGGAAACTTTATAAACGCCATCTTTAGACTCCTCATCATCAAATGAGGCGCCTAATGCCTGAAGCCCTATAACATGCGTATCTAAGCGCCGTCTTCCGATTTTATCTCCACCAGGTCGTGGCAGGTACCCTTTTCCAAATCGTCCTAACATAGGACCCAATAACATGATGGAACCTCGTATTGTAGCCGATTTCTCCTTAAAAGAATCACTGCGCATAGCATCAGGCGTCACATTGGATGCATTGAAAGCCCAAGTGCCATTGCCCTGATTGGCTGCACTTACCCCTAGACCCTGTAACACCTCAATCAACCGGTTAACGTCACGAATGTCAGGCAGGTTCTCAATGATAACTGTCTCATCTGTTAGCAATACAGCCGATAAGACCTGTAATGCCTCATTCTTAGCACCTTGAGGAGTAATCTCTCCTGCTAATTCTTTTCCACCAACTATCCTGAATGAAGCCATAACAATTCCTATTTATGACGACGCTTATTATTCTTTTTCTTACCCTGATTATTTTGACGCTGAGTTTGAGGTTTAGGCAATAACAGATCACCTGAATCCAACAAATGCATATCATCAGGTAACTGTACCTTACCCATAGAGAGGTCATCTAACTGACCAATAATGAGATCATCACTGACAGTATCTCTATTCCAGGCCAAATAAGAGGCCTTCATATAGTTTGAAACAAGAAATATTAATTCATCACGCTCAGCACCCTCCTCCATATCGGCAATCTTAAGAACCATATCCTGAATAAGTTTGCCATAATGACGATAACGGATATAATGACCTCCATAGCTAACCGGGCCAGGTTTAGGTTTTACACTTTCTACCGATGGAACTGGGTAAGGGCCATCAACATCAAGTTTAAAGTCAGAAATGATAAAAAGATGATCCCATAACTTCTGTTTGAAATCTGAGATATCTTTTTGCGACGGGTTCATTAGGGACATTACATTAACCAGACTTTTAGCAGCCTTCGTTCTTAACTCTCTATCCTCGATTTCGCATATCTGATCAACCATTGTCTGCATTATCCTTCCGTATTCAGGAAGCACCAATGGCTCTCTGGTAGTATTATAATCCATGATTATAGTATTATGATTCTATTTATTTATCCTCTTTATGATAGGAACCCTACTGGCGTATCTTCAATTTGGCAAACTTAAGCAAAAGTTGCTTATGTCCGTGATTTTCAAAGTCAACTGTTGCCTTCATATTTGGGCCATTTCCTTCAATCTTCAATATCACCCCAAAGCCAAATCGCTCATGTATGACGCTCATTCCCTCAGTTAACTGTAAATAGTCAACCTCAGTCCCACCCTGAAAAGCATCCTGTTTAGGTGGTGGTGGCGTAGGTGCCGTTTTACGTTCAAGTCTCTTCGGAGCAGGTTTCTCCTTGTAAACAAAGTTTGAAAGCTGACGAGTAGTACTCTTTATTTCCGGTGAATCGAAGCCATGAGGATTAGCAAATCGTTTTCTTTGATGAGGGATTTCTAAGTAATTCTCATCAATTTCTGAGATAAAACGGCTCTGCTCACTAAAACTCGGGGTACCATGCCTGTATCTGGTCTCAGCAAAGGTAAGAAAAGCACGCTTCTCTGCACGAGTTAAGGCAACATAAAACAGTCGTCGCTCCTCTTCAAGCTCAGCCCTCGAGTTTAATGCCTGAATATTAGGGAATAAATTTTCCTCCAACCCAACAATATAGACCATCGGAAACTCTAACCCCTTTGCCGCATGTATCGTCATCATGGTCACTCTATCTGCCTCTTTATCATCTTCATCTTCATCAGCATCCGTTAAAAGCACTATATCCTGAAGAAAGACATCCAGAGTTCGCTGCTTTTCACCCTCAGTTTCAATGCCGGTTAACGGAACTTCTCGCTCAGTAAAATCTTTAATAGCATTCAGTAATTCTTCAATATTTTCAAGTCTACTTACACCCTCCGGTGTTTGATCCTCTTGCAGATCTCGTTGAATTCCTGATGAGTTGGTGATCTGTCTTGCCAACTCATATGCATCTGCCTTCTCAAGCTGAACTGAATATGATTTTATCATATAGGCAAAGTTCATCATCGTAGTGGCTATGTTGCTCCTTATATCTAAACCGGCAGCAACCGGACTAGCAACGACTTCCCACAATGGCACTCCCAGTTCTGATGCTTTAACAATAGCCTTCTCAATGGAGCTATCGCCTATACCCCTTGCCGGATAGTTTATACACCTGCGAAGGGCATCCTCATCGTAGTTATTTATTACCAGCCTAAAGTAGGCCAGAATATCTTTTATCTCCTTTCGACGATAAAATGATAACCCACCATAAATACGATATGGAATATTAAGCTTACGCAGCGCCTCTTCTAACGCACGCGACTGTGCATTTGTTCTATAAAGAATAGCAAAATCTTTAGCTGGCAACTGGAACGACATCTTTAACTCAAAGATTGACCTGGCCACCATCATCCCCTCCTCATTATCTGTCGGGGCTCTTAAAACCACTATCTTCTCCCCATCCTCGTTTGATGTCCAGACATTTTTATGAATCTGTTCCTTATTTTTGGAGATAATACTATTGGCTGCATTGACTATGATCTGAGTTGAACGATAGTTCTGCTCTAGCTTAATCAATTTATAATCAGGATAATCTCGCTTAAAATTCAATATATTATGAATATTGGCTCCACGGAAAGCATAGATACTTTGAGCATCATCACCCACCACACAGATATTCTCATTATTAGCGGCTAGTTTTTTTATGATCCAATACTGAGCATGGTTAGTATCCTGATACTCATCAACCATGATATATTTATACCGATGTTGATACTTAATAAGAACCTCCGGAAAATCACGCAAAAGTATGCTCATATAAAACAAGATATCGTCAAAATCCATACTCTGAGCCTTTAACAATCGCATCTGATATGCCGTATAGAGGTTCCCAATTTCTGGCCGGTTAAACTGACGGTCATTGCCCGTAAACTCAGCATTATTATTGTATTCAGCGGCGGAAATAAGATTTGATTTTGCTGAAGAGATACGACCTAGAACGATATTTGGGGCATACAACTTTGGATCAAGACCTTTTTCCTGAACTATTTGCTTAATGAGCCGCTTAGAGTCATCGGTATCATAAATTGTGAAATTATTAGGAAAACCCATTCTATGACCCTCAACCCGAAGCACACGGGCAAAGATGCTGTGAAAAGTACCCATCGCAACATTAGCTGCCTCACGGCTACCAACAAGCGTAACTATACGTTCACGCATCTCACGTGCTGCCTTATTCGTAAAGGTCAATGCCAATACATTAAACGGATCAACGCCTTTTTGCAGGAGGTATGCCACCCTGTATGTCAAGACGCGTGTTTTGCCCGACCCTGCTCCTGCGATTACCATTACCGGCCCCTCTGTCTCAAGCACAGCCTGTCGCTGTACCGGATTTAACTGATCAAGAATTTCTTTCACTTACTCAAAAATATATGCTTAACAAAGGTAATGCTATTATCGTAATTTAACTATTTTTGCCGAAACCGCAGTTCCATCAAATCATTGTTTTAATATAAATATCAAATGAAAAAACTAACCGCAAAACCATTTGGCCTTTTGTTTATTTTTCTGATCATTGTCCCCATTCTCTCATGTTCAAAAGAAGAGGGTAATCCAAATTTAGAGACCATCTTTGACCCTATTGCGGGTTTTACTTATCAGGCCATAAACATGAATAATCAGGTTAAGGTTGTCTTTACCAACACCAGTTTAAGAGCACAAAAATATGTCTGGAAGTTTGGATACAACGATCACCAAAGCCAAGAGGTTAATCCAACATTTTATTATCCTAAACTCTCTCAACCAGCCTCTTATTTAATCAACTTAAAGGCTACCGATACAGCATCAAAGAAAGACAACTACACAAGCCAAACCATTCAAATTCCAGCTTTATAGGCTCTTTCAAAGATGCTTCCCCGCTTCCCCGCCTTCCTGCTTCATACACAAATTGTTTACAGTTTCTTCGATTATAGCAACGATAGCCTAATTGGCTATAAATATCAGGCATGATAAACAACTTTGCCATTCAGTTGTTTTAAGCATTAAATGTCACCCGATTGGCCGGGAGTTGGTCAGGAAACAAATAAACAACGCATATGATCTTTGATATTGAGATGATCCGGAACATCTACCGGAGCTTACCTGAAAAAATCAAACAAGCTAGAGAAGTAACAGGAAAACCCCTTACTCTGACAGAGAAAATTCTTTATTCCCATCTCGATCCTGAGATGGCAGTTAAGTCTTTTGGCAAGGGCATTGATTATGTTGATTTCAGACCAGACAGAGTGGCAATGCAAGATGCAACTGCTCAGATGGCACTACTTCAATTTATGAGTGCAGGAAAGAAAAGAGTGGCTGTACCCTCAACCGTTCACTGTGATCACCTTATTCAGGCCAAGGTTGGAGCGTCAGAGGACCTGAAGAGTGCCTTTGACACTAATCGTGAAGTGTATGATTTTCTCTCATCTGTCTCGAATAAATATGGCATTGGATTCTGGAAACCGGGAGCTGGAATTATTCACCAGGTCATTCTTGAGAATTATGCATTTCCGGGGGGGATGATGATTGGAACAGATAGTCATACAGTCAATGCAGGGGGTCTTGGGATGGTGGCTATTGGTGTTGGCGGAGCCGATGCAGTAGATGTTATGGCCGGTATGCCATGGGAGTTAAAGTTCCCAAAGCTAATAGGGGTCAAACTAACAGGCAGATTAAATGGCTGGACTTCAGCAAAGGATGTGATACTAAAGGTAGCAGGAATATTGACTGTGAAAGGTGGTACTGGTGCTATCCTTGAATATTTCGGTGAGGGCGCAAAGTCACTCTCGGCAACTGGCAAAGGTACCATTTGTAATATGGGAGCCGAAATAGGAGCCACAACCTCTCTTTTCGGCTATGATAATAGTATGGCTGAGTATCTTAAAACAACCAACAGAGCAGAAGTTGCTGAATTAGCCAACGAGATAAGCGCACACCTTACCGGAGATGATGAGGTTTACGCCCAACCTGAGAAATACTTTGATCAACTTATTGAGATCAACCTATCTGAGCTTGAACCCCATATTAATGGTCCTTTTACGCCAGATCTGGCAACTCCTCTTTCTAAGTTTGCTGAAGAGGTAAGAAAAAACGGATGGCCTGCTGAGTTGAGTGCCGGACTCATTGGATCATGTACCAACTCCTCTTATGAGGACATCAGCCGTGCTGCGTCGGTTGCAAAAGCTGCGTTGGAGGTCGGTTTAAAAGCTAAATCAGAGTTGACTATTACGCCAGGAAGTGAACTGGTTAGATTTACCGTTGAAAGAGACGGTCTACTAGAAATTTTCGATCAGGTTGGAGGAGTAGTATTGGCAAATGCTTGTGGCCCTTGTATCGGACAATGGGCGAGACATGGAGCGGAGAAACAAGAGCCCAATAGTATTATGACCTCATTTAACCGCAACTTTGCCAAGAGAAATGATGGTAACCCTAATACTCATGGATTTGTAGCTTCTCCTGAAATTGTAACCGCATTCTCCATTGCAGGAAGCTTGACTTTCAATCCCATAACTGACACTTTAACCGGAATCAACGGCAAAAAAATTAAACTTCCCGAGCCAACCGGGCCTCAACTACCCCAAAAAGGATTCGACGTTGAAGATAAAGGGTATCAAGCACCGGCAGAAGATGGCTCAGCTATCAAGGTAATTGTTGACCCAACTTCCGAAAGACTACAACTACTGGAGCCTTTCAAACCATGGTCAGGGAACGATCTTAACAGTTTACGTCTTTTGATAAAAGCGGCAGGAAAATGCACCACCGATCATATCTCAATGGCAGGTCCTTGGTTGAGATACAGAGGCCATCTTGAAAACATCTCAAACAACCTTCTCATAGGTGCTACTAATGCTTTCAATCAGAAGACCAACTCCGTTCTTAACCTTGTCAAAAATGAATACTTCACAGTCCCGGAAAGTGCCCGTATCTATAAGCAGAATAACATCTCTACCATCATTGTAGGTGATGAGAACTACGGAGAAGGAAGTAGTAGAGAACACGCAGCAATGGAGCCCAGATTCTTAGGCGTCAAGGTTGTTCTGGTTAGATCATTTGCCAGAATTCATGAAACCAATCTAAAGAAACAGGGTATGTTGGCTTTAACGTTTGCCAATAAAGAGGACTATAATAAGATCAAAGAAGATGACCTGATTGACATCGTTGGTCTTAAAGAGATGAAACCAGGAATAGCACTTACCATGGTTCTACACCATGCTGATGGATCATCTGAGTCATTCGCTGTTAACCACTCCTACAACGAGAATCAAATCGAATGGTTCAAGGCAGGGAGTGCATTAAATCTAATCGGAAAGCAAGAATAGTAAACGAAAAGCAAGTTTAGAGATTCTAATCACTGATCTCTAAACTTGTTATAAAAGTCTACTATCAAACAAAAGAGTAGCAAGGTTGCAAATGGTAACCTCGCTACTCTTTTAATTTTGAGAACTATGTAAAGAATAGAGACATTGTACAGGGCCTCTTTTGTCGGATTTTTCCTAATTTACTGATTTTGTGTTTATTGTGTTTAAATCTTCTTGTTTTTGTAACTAGTTATTTTTGAATTACTTATAAGTCCCCCTCTTATATCTCTCTTATATCTCTCTTATGTCGCTCTTATGTTCTCTTATGTTTCTCTTATGTTTTTCTTATATCAACATCTTCTCGACTTCTCCTCGACATCCTCTCAATATCCTCTCAATATCCCCTCTATATCCTCTACCTATAGTGTTCTTATCTTACACGAGTTTATAGGGAGAGGATAGGGAGAGGATAGGGAGAGGATAGG
>MTLC01001550.1_pt1 | contig 49019 bp, 51 predicted proteins | sample 1982451 | NCBI WGS metagenome assembly MTLC01 (sample SAMN05710165, study PRJNA340218) | biofilm metagenome | isolation source: sample SPH anode biofilm adapted to +100 mV | place: USA | collected 2012-02-03 | reverse complement strand
TGGACACGGTGATACAGCAGAACGCGTCGATATCGGAGGAATTCAGCGCGACAAGCGAGGAGATAGCCGGGCAGGCGGCCATGGTTGCCGGCACCACCGAGGAGCTGGCTGCCCAGGCCGACAAGCTCAAGCAGGCGGTTGCCTTCTTCAAGCTGGATGGCCGTACCAGCCCCAAGGCGCCTGCCGCTGCCAGACCCGCACCCAGGCCGGTTGCGGGGCCGACACCGCCCAGAACCGGTCCCGGCGCCACCGGGGTCATCGTCAAGAAACCAGCCACCGGCATCACAATACGCGACGCCAGGCGCGAAGGCATCGCCGATGACAGTGAATTTACCGAATACTGAGGATGGGGGTGTCTATGCGCCAGTACCTGACGTTCGAGCTTGATGGTCGCCGGTACGGAGTTCGCGTCGAATATGTCAATTCCGTGCTCGATCCACAGTCGATAACACCTCTGCCCCGTGGCTCGAGCATCGTGACCGGCCTGACGAATGTCCGCGGCAACGTCGTTCCGGTCTTCGATCCTCGAGAGACGCTGCGACGCACCAAGGTTGATGATTCCGCGATGGACACCACGATCCCCGAAAACGGCGAAGAGGGTGGCATCGTCATTTTCGAAGTGGACAATGGAACCTTGCTGCCGTTCATCGGCATACAGGCGGACAGGATCGGCAAGGTCATCAACCTGGAGGACGCGGAAGTCTCCGCTGTTCCCAACTTTCTGCCGGCCGACGCGTCCCGGTTCTTCGAAGGTTTCTGCTTCGTCGGATCGACCAGACACTCGATCATCAACCTGCAGGAACTTGCCGCGAAGGATACCCTGTTCGGCTCTTCGCAGGAGGCCAGCCGTGCCTGATACCATCATCACCTTGCCCCAGCATACTTCGGTATCCATGGCGGCGGCGATCAGAGCGGAATGTCTTGCAGCCCTGAAACGTATCGCTCCTGGCTCCAGCATCACGATAGACGCAAGCCAGGTGCAGCAGGCCGACTCGTCGCTGGCCCAGCTGATCGTAGCGCTGAAGGCGGAGGCGGCCGGCCGGGGGTTTCAGACCATCATCAAGGGCAAGGATGAAAGCGCCTTCCTGCGAGCGCTGACGAGCAGCGATACGGGTCCGTGCGATACCGCCGCGAAGTACGCTCCAAGGCCGGGGATGCACGGAGGCGCAGCATGAACGACAAGCTCATAGAAACCTTTCTGGATGAAGCGCACGAGCTCCTGGATGGTCTGGAAGAGCATCTGCTGAACCTGGAGAAGAACCCAACCGATGTCGATGCGATGAACGCCGCCTTCAGGGCGCTACATTCGATCAAGGGATCGGCATCGATGTTCGGATTCGAAGCGGTGGGCGGGTTTGCCCACGAAGTAGAGGCGGCTCTCGATCATTTCAGGTCATCATCGCTTCCTTCGACGCCGGAGCTTGCAGACGCCGTCCTGCGCTCGCGCGACCATATTCGCGCGCTGCTCGACGCTCCCGAATCCGCCTCCACGGAGGAGCAGGAAGACCTCGTAGCCATACTCGCCGCGCTGGCCGGTACGAGCGGCCGCGCCGTGACCGAGCACCCGGTGCTGACCGTGCCCAAGAGCCTGGAGACGTTCCCCTCACCGGACTTCCGCACCTACAGAATCAGGTACAAACCCTCGGCCGATGCCTATCGCAGGGGAGTCAAACCGGAATCGCTGATCAGGGAATTGCGCGACCTGGGCGAGGCGAGCGTGCGATGCGATTGCGCATCGGTACCGGCGCTCGCGGAGCTTGACCCCGAGGCATGCTATCTGACCTGGGATGTCCTGCTCACGACATCGATGCCTGCGGGAACGGTCAAGGATGTGTTCATATTCGAGGAGGGTACCTCCAGCGTCATGATCGAGGAGATCAGGCAGGACGAGATCCTCGAGGGCGACGAGGTCAGGCGCCTGGGTGACATCCTGTCCAGACGCCAGCTGCCGGGAGCGTCGATAGAGGCGGCCCTGTCCAGGCAACGGCCCATCGGCGAGATACTGGTCAACGACCTGGGCACGCCGCCGGCGGTCGTCGATGATGCCCTGTTCGAACAACAGCACGCCAGAACCGTCGTGCAGGCGGCCCGCGAGGAAGCGGAACGCAAGACGATACGCATACGATCGGACAAGCTCGATGGTCTGCTCAACCTGGTTGGCGAACTGGTCACGGTGCAGGCGCAGCTGTCGCAGACGGTAAAAGACTCAAGCGACCGCCACCTGCACGGCATCAGCGACTATGTAAAGCGGCTCGCCGGTGAGCTGCGGACCACCTCGATGGAGCTGCGGCTGATTCCGGTCGACTCGCTGTTCGCCAAGTTCAAGCGGCTCGTCAGGGACCTTTCCAAGAATCTGGGCAAGGATATCGAACTGAAGCTGGAAGGCGGAGACACGGAGATCGACAAGTCGGTCATCGAGGTGCTCAACGACCCGCTGGTTCACCTAGTCCGGAACGCCGCCGACCATGGGCTTGAAACCACTGTCGACCGCGAGCGGGCAGGCAAGCCGCGCGGCGGAACCATAACGCTCAGAGCCCAGCATGCCGGAGCCTTCGTGCGCATCTCCGTCAGTGACGATGGCCGCGGTCTGAATCGTGAGAGGATTCTGAAGAAGGCGATAGACCGCGGTCTGGTCGCCGCCGACGCTCGACCCTCCGACAACGAAATCGACATGCTGATATTCAAGCCGGGATTCTCGACAGCCGAGGTCGTCTCCAGCGTCTCGGGCAGGGGCGTCGGTCTGGATGTCGTCAAGACGGCCATTGACCAGCTCGGTGGCGCGATTACCGTAAAATCGCAACTGGGCAGGGGCTCCGAGTTCAGCCTGGACATTCCGCTGACACTCGCCATCATAGACGGCTTCCTGGTGCGCTCGGGCACCCGCATGTTCGTGATTCCGCTGTCATCGGTCGATTCGTGCTTCGAGCGGCTGCGGCAGGCGGATCCGGAACGCCTGATACAGCGCGACAAGGAGTTCATACCCTACGTATCGTCGCGCGATCTGTTTGGCGAGGACGAAGCGCCGCCCCAGCGGGAGGAAGTGGTCATCGTCAGCGTCTTCGATTCCCGGTTGGCCATCGGTTTCGATCAGGTGCTGGGTGGCTATCAGACGGTCATCAAGCCGATAGGCGAGATCGCCCGATACGCCGTTGGCGTGTCCGGTGCCGCGGTACTCGCCGATGGCGGCGTTGCGCTGATACTGGATGTCGCGGCACTCGCCCGCACCTACAAGGAACGTGGCTGAGCCCAAAGGGGCTGCCGCGCGGACCCGGCCATCGCCGGGTCTTTTTTTTGTGAAAATTCGTGCCTTTTCCCTTCACGGGGCATTTCATACGCGCTACTATAAAATGTAGGGCTTATCTGGAGGTATGCATGCTTGATTTCGTCAGTAAAGGTGGGCCAGTCCTTTGGGTGATCATGGCCTTGTCGGTGGTGGGTCTTGCCATCATCATCGAGCGGTTCCTGTACTTCAGAAGCATCAAGGTGGATGAGGACAAGCTCTTCCAACGGGTCAAGGCTTCCGTCGAGAAAGGCCACTTCGAAGAAGCCCTCTCGATCTGCGACAACAACGAGTCACCGCTTTCGGCTCTTATCAAGGTGGGCATAGAATATCGCTCATATCCCGAAAGCGCCCAGAAGGAAGTGCTGAAGGACGCCGCCGCGCAGGAGGTTCCCAGGCTCGAGCGCAATGTCTCCGCCCTTGGAACGATAGCGCACATAGCACCGCTACTGGGCCTCCTGGGTACCGTGACCGGCACGATGAAGGCGTTCGGCGTGCTTGGCAGATTCGGTTCGGTGGCCGACCCCTCGATTCTGGCCAAGGGTGTCTCCGAGGCGCTGATCACGACCGTTGGCGGCATTATCGTGGCCGTGCCGGCCGTCATCTTCTATAACTACCTGGTCAACAAGGTCAACCTGATACTCCTCAAGATGGAGAATCAGGTGACCGCGCTGATCCTGATGATCAACTCCGCCAAGCGCCGCACTCCGGGTACCGACGCATGACCATAGAACGAAGGCTCAAACCGCACATCAATGTCGACCTGACGCCGCTGATCGATGTGGTGTTCCAGCTGGTCATCTTCTTCATGATATCGAGCACCTTCAAGACGGCGCCCGGCATCCAGCTCAGGCTGCCCGATTCCGGCACCGCGACAGCCATCACGATTACTGAGCTGTCCGTCGTCGCCGTGTCGGACGACGAGGTCTATGTCAACAAGGTCAGGACCACCGCGGCCGGAGCCGAAGCCGTCATCAAGTCGGAGCTGGAAGGGCGCTCGACCGCCGACGTACAGGCGGTGCTCGAAGCGGGTGCTCAGGCGCCCTATCAACTGGTGGTAACCCTGCTCGACGCGCTCAGACACAATGGTGTCGATTCGGTTGGCCTGTCGACGAGGCCGCCGCAGGCCGGCAAGGAAGTGCCATGACGACCACGCGCGACGAATGGATACGTTCCCGGCAACGCAGGCGCCAGGCAATTTCCTGGTCGGCGGCACTTGGGATTTACCTGGTCGCCATGCTCGTGATGATGCTGTTCTCCGCGCTGAGCATCAAGGAACTCTCCGACTATTCGGGCCCGGTCATCGTCAGGCTCGGTTCGCCGACGGGCGCCGAGATCGCCAGGCCTTCGGCGGAACCGCAGCAGGCGGCCGCCCCGGGTGCCCCGGCAACCACACCGACGCCAGCCCCGAGCCCCGCGGACAAGCCGGCGCCTGCCAGCAAGCCAGTAGTGCCGACGGCCGCGACTCCGCCGGCCGCGCCATCGATGCCATCTACTGCGGCCGCCCAGCAGCCAACGGCACCGACCAGCGCGCCGCAGCCTGCCCAGCCCACCGTCGTGCTGAGAGGCTCTGAGAGCGGCAACTCCTACGACATGACCATCAATTCGGGCTCCGGCACGGTCGGGCGCAGCCTGTACGTGCCCATCTGGCTCTATATGCCGGTGCCCTTCGTGCTGCCCGCGTCGCTGTACGACAACATTCCGGATCTGGCTGGCCTTCCGGGCACGGCCGCGAAGCGCCGCGCCGTGTTCGAAAAATTCTATGAGCACAAGCCGGACGGCTCCTGGCAGCTGAGAGGAAACAGGCAACCCGAGTACGATGCCAGACCTGAATTGTGGACGATGCTCGAGGACACCGGTTACGACGTCAAGACCGCTGATTACAAGAAGGACAGGTACCTGCGCCCGGTGGTCATCCTGTTCAAGGTCTCGGCTCCCGGCCCCAGCGGCAAGCCAAGGCTGGAGGATGTAGCACTCGAAGGAGGAGGCTCTGGCTACGACTTCATAGACCAGGCCGTGCTGTACGGATTCAGGAAGGCCGAGTTCTCCAATTCGGGAACGAATTCGATCACTGGCAGGTTCACCTACCGGTTCTGAGCCGGCACTTGCACGGAGCCGCCGGTGGTCGTATGCTGAGTTGATGCAGCAAAGGTGCGATCATCGATGAAATCGATCATCCTTGCGGTGCTTGCCGCGTCCGTCATCCTGTGCCTCTTCCTGGGCATCGCGGCACTGGTCCGCGCCAGGACGAAGCGGCGGTTCTATTCGCTTGGCGTGTTGTGCCTTTCGGCCGCGCTCTACACCGCATTCTATGCCGCGGAGGTTCTGCAGCCAACCCTGCGCGGGGTGCTCTTCTGCGTTGGCTTCGAGTACATCGGCATCAGCGGCATCGCGGTCACGATGTTCTTCCTGATTCGCGACTTCGTCGGCGCCGAACGGCCATCGCCATGGTTCATAGCCCTGGTCACGCTGGTACCGTCGATCACGACGGTCATGGCGCTTACCGTCAGCCACCACGAGTGGCTCTACATCGAGCCATATATCAGCAGGATCGCGGGTCTCTCGATACTCGGCTTCTCCAGAGGGCCCTGGTACTGGGTCAACCTGCTCTACATCTACGCCATCTTCGGGTATGGTCTGCTGGAATTCATCAAGACGATGCTGGGACATCGGGCCGAACGCAAGGCGCAGGCCACCTACCTGCTCGCGGCTTTCGCTATTCCGATAGCGGGCAACCTGGTCTACCTGGCCGGATGGACGCCGGCAGGCATCGATGCGGCGCCGCTCGCGTTCGCGATCTCGGTTGCCTTCTGCTCGGCCGGCTTCTTCAAGCACCATCTGTTCAATATCTACCCGCTGGCACGCAACCTGGTATTCGAACAGATGCGCGATGCCGCCTTTGTCGTTGCCGAGGATGGCGCCATCGTCGACAGCAATGCCGCGGCTCGGGAGCTCTTCCCGGCGCTGATGCCGGATATGGGCGGCGATACGCTGCAATCGATACTGTCTGCGTACCCCGAATTCGAGGCGGCATCGGAAGAATCGACCGCCAACCCGGTGGTAACGATCCGCCGGAGCGATGGTGCAAGCCGCTTCCTGGAGATCAGACTATCGGAGATCACCAGCGGCGGCGGGCGGCTGATTGGCCGGGTCTACACCCTGGTCGACATAACCGAGAGCAAGTATCTACAGGATCGACTCGAGGAGCTCGCCTCGACTGACGAGCTGACCAGCCTGCCCAACCGGCGGCGCTTCTTTGAACTGGCCGCGGTGGAGCTCGAGAGGGCCCGCCGCCACGCGCGGCCCATAGGTTTCGCCATCATGGACATGAACAAGTTCAAGGACATCAATGACCGCCTGGGCCACCATGCCGGCGACGAGGCCCTTCGCCTCGCGGCGCGGCTCTGCGCCGGCACGCTGCGTTCCTGCGATGTTGTCTGCAGGATAGGCGGCGACGAATTTGCGTTCATATTCCCGGAGTGTGACGAATCGGGCGCCGCCGCCGCGGCAGAGAAGGTCCGCGCCGTCATCTGCGCCGCTACATTTACGAGCGGGACAAGCCTCGTCACGCTCTCGGCCAGCATCGGCTCGATAGGATCCGCCGGCCCGGTTCATCCTGATCTCGAGGATATGCTCGCCACGGCAGACCGCCGCATGTATCAGCACAAATCGCTCGCGGAGAACTCGGCGCACCGCGCCAACCGGATCAACCAGGCCTCCGGGAATCGATGATGGGCCGAGCCGGGATTGGCTCGGTGACTGACTGTAGCGCGGCGCGCGCAGCACTGGCGGAGGATGCGTAGGCCCGCCTCAGTAGCGGCAGAAACCGACCACGCGGCATGGCGCGTCCACCGAGCGACAGCTTGTAGTCCAGCGGCATGCCAAGATCCCATACCTGGATTCCGCTGGCGGCCAGTACCGCGCCGAGCACTGCCAGCTGCACCGTGCCCGCTCCCGACACGCGGGAGAACCCGGAAAGGCTCGCATACGATTCGCCGATAAGGTAGCCCAGCTCGCCGGCGACAAGCAGCCGGTCGTCCCCACTCCCCATCCACAGCTCGGCCGACACGAACGCGGTGCGACGAGAGGCCCGCTCCTCGTGCAGGCGGCAGAATGCCTCGACCAGGTCGGGCACGAGCCAGTCACCTCCATGGGCATCCAGACAGCCCCGCGCCACGTCTCCAAAGCATGTGTTCATGCCGAACGCGTACCGGGCGGACTCGCGGCGAGCGGTCCTGGTCACATGGGTCAGGCATGGATCGAGGACGCAGCGTTCAAGATGCAGCTTTGGGACAAGCACCGACATCGGGCCGACCGGTGATTGCATCACGGCAGCCATCGGCATGAAACCGGCGACGGCCGCCGACTCGATGGAATCAGGTTCGATGCGGGGGAATATGGCAAATTCGTCGCCATACGCATCGGCGAGGACCGCCGCGCATTCCGCAAAGTCGTCTCCGGGTTCTATGAACGGCAATCCGGTCCCATCCCAGCGCATGCCACCATCCTCTCGGTTCCAGTGTCGACGATATGGCAACGTGCTATACTGATCGGCATGGAGACGATACAAGAGTATCATGACGGACGCCTCGTGGTCGCGGTCGGCGACATAACGCACTTCGACGGCGACGCGATAGTCAATGCCGCCAATTCCACCCTGCTGGGCGGCGGAGGCGTCGATGGAGCGATTCACCGCGCGGCTGGCCCGGCGCTGCTCGCGGCGTGCCAGTCACTCAGGGCGCAGAGCCTGCCCGATGGCCTGCCAACGGGCAAGGCTGTCGCCACCGGCGCCGGCAGGCTTCCGGTCAAGGGCGTCATCCACACCGTGGGACCCATCTGGACCGGTGGATCGGCCGAAGCGATGCGTGCCGACGCGGCCCTGCTCGCCAGCGCCTACCGGGAATCGCTGTCCATCGCGAGTGAACATGGCTGGCATCGTGTCGCCTTTCCGGCCATTTCTACAGGTGTCTACGGCTATCCCAAACCGGCGGCCGCCATCGTCGCGTTCGAAACAACCGCTGCCTGGCTTGCCGCCAATGCGCTGCCGCTGGAGGTGTGGCTGGTGTTCTTCTCCCGTGCCGATGCGGATATATTCATCAATGCGGTCTCCCAGAGAAACGGCTAGCAAGCGCGTGACCCACGCGCTGAGCCAGCATGAGGCGCTGCGCATCGCGTATGCCTGCCAGTTCCGTTCGGATGCCTGGGCCGGAGCCGGGGTCGGCGGGATGCCGGACCCGACAGACCGAGCCGCCGCGCATCTTGCCCATATCGGGCATGTGCAGATCGACACGATCTCTGTCGTGGAGCGGGCACATCATCACACCTTCTGGAGCCGCGATCGTGCCTATCGGTCCGAAGTACTTCCACACCTCGAAACCGCACCCCGCCGCGCCTTCGAATACTGGGCGCATGCGGCCGCGTACCTGCCGATGGATGACTACCGTTTCTGTCTGCCCAGAATGCGGCGCATCGCCGAGACCGGACACCAATGGTTTCCGACGGATCCCGCGCTGGTCGCGTCGGTACTCGACCGCATACGGGCAGAAGGGCCGCTCAGATCGAGTGACTTCGCGGGTGACGGCCCGCGCGGCCCCTGGTGGGACTGGAAGCCCGCGAAGGCCGCGCTCGAATACCTGTTCATGTCCGGCACGCTGCTCGTTGCATCGAGGCCGGGATTCCAGAAACTCTACGATCTTGCGGAACGGGTAGTGCCTGTGGGCCTGGACACCCGTTTCCCGACCGAGGATGAACAGGCCGACTGGTATGTGCGGCGGACAGGACTGGCCCATGGGGTCTTTGCCGAGACGGACATCGCGTACATGCGCAAGGATGCGCGGGCCGCCATCGAGTCGGCCATCCAGCGGGCCGCAGAAGCAGGGGTCCTGTCCGCCGTGACCATTTCAGGGCAGGAGGGCCGCCGGTACTGGGCTCAGGTAGGGGCACTCGATCTCGCATCGTCGGACCTGGAGCGGGCCGATCCCCGCCCCGTGCGCGTCATTTCGCCGTTCGATCCATATATCATCGACCGCAAACGCACGGCCAGGCTGATGGATTTCCAGTACACGCTGGAGTGCTATGTGCCAGAGGCGAAACGGCGCTTTGGCTATTTCGCGTTGCCGGTGCTCTGGCATGGCACGCCTGTCGGCCTGATCGACTGCAAGGCCGACAGGAAGGCGGGCAGCCTTGTCATCAAGCGCGCCAGCCTGCCCGAAAGCCCGCCATCAGGCTTCCGGGAGGCGCTCGACGAGGAACTGTCGGCTTTCGCTGCCTTCAATGGCTGCGCAGCTATCGATCACGAACGTGAACCTGCCTGAGCGGACTAGATGACCAGGGTGTCCCAGGCGGCCACGACCGCATTGATGCGGGAAGTGGCGTCAGCGAGCTGCGCACTGGTCGGGGAATCGGGCAGCGACTCGACCACATCGAAAATGCTCTGCTGAGCCGCGACGAGCTCCGCCGACCGCGCCTCCGCAACGGCCGGGTTGCGCCGTACATGCCGTGTCGTCTGCCGGCGCGCCAGCCAGTACGCATCACCACCTGCAGCGCCATCCGCATAGTCATACGCGGTCCAGAGCGGCGTGAAGGTGCCGCCGGAAAGCAGCACCGGCTTATACAGGTTGGAGCAGGCGTAGGAGGCTCCGGTGAACCAGAGCACGGCTTTGCCCTCCCGGCTCGTGGCAGCGGCAGGGTACTCCACCAGCATCGAGGCCGTCGTAGGATTGCCCATGATGTCGCCATCATGGCTGCAGACGTTCCGCCGCTTGCCAGGCAGCTGCGGGTCCGATACTGCATGGGCCCTGAGCACGGCCATCGCGGCGGCGCGGCTGCCGGCCTCGGCAGCTGGCCCGAGCAGGGCGGATACCGCACGCCTGCGGGTGTCGCCGGCGCTGAACCTGGAGTAGAACCGCTCCTGCACATAGTCCTTCCAGGAGCCCTTCTCGGAAAGTCGTCCGGCATCCGCCTCGTCCAGGCAGGCCATGCGCTCATTGACGACCGCTATGGCCTTGCGGGTTGCCGCATCGACACGCTTGTAGTCGTCGGTCAGTGCATAGGAATTGGATATCGCCGTGGGGCCATCCGCGTGCTTCCACGCCCAGCGCTTGCCGGCGGTTTCCAGCACGAAGGCGCCATCGGGCCCGGCGATCAGATACGTGTTGTTGTACACCAGGGTGCCCTTGTAGGCGCCATTGCCGCCCTGGTCATAGCGCTCGGTCATATCGATCAGGCACGCCAGCGCCTCCTCGGCAGTCGAGGCTGACATCAGGGCCGCGCGGAGGAATTCCATGCCAAGAATGCCGTTGGCCGCCGGCTTGAAGCGGCTGAACACCGCCTCGTTGCCGATCGCGACGCCGGAACCGTTCACGCCCATCTCGGCGCCTGCCATCCAGGTGGGGCACGAGATGGCCAGGGCGTGGCCGGCGTCGCGCACGTCAAGACTGCGATTGCCGATACGAACCGAGTCCGCCGGTGCGCGCCGCGGAATGATCCGCAACACCTGCGCCTCTGCGGCGTTTCTGTCGGAATTCTTGCCCAGGAACCGGACCGCCGGTGTCGGCAAATAGAACGTATCGCACATGGCTTGACCTCCGTCGCTGCCCAGAAAAAAGCCGCCCCCTTGGGAGCGGCTGTCTGTCACCCTCGCCTATGCAGACGATCTCAGAGCATACCCGTAAAGTCAAGGGCAATCGATGGCTTGCGCTTGCCAAGCTCGATGTTCAGCATGAACAGCCCCTGCTTGCTGTCGCCCATCAGGTCGATGGTCTGCAATATGTCCATCGCGTTCTTCTCTTCCTCTACCTGCTCATTGACATACCAGCGCACCAGACCTTCGGTCGCGTAATCCTTCTCGGCCAGGCTCAGCTCCAGAAGCTCGCGGATCGACGCGGTAATGAACTTCTCGTGCTCGAGCGTGGCCTCGAACAGCTCCTTTATGGTCTTCGCCTTGACCTCCGGTGCCTCCAGCTTCTCAAGCCTGGGGGTAGCGGCGCTGTCGAGCAGGTACGCATAGAGCTTCATGGCGTGGAACATCTCTTCGTGATACTGGGTCATCATCCAGGTGGCAATCCCATTGTAGCCCTGCTCGCTCATCCTGGCGGACATGGCCATGTACAGATATGCGGAGAACATTTCGCGGTTGATCTGAAGATTGATCCTGTCAACAATTTTCTTTGAAAGCATGACTATGCTCCTTGTCTATATCGGTGATGAAGCGGAGCGTAACCCGCTCCACATGTCTTCAATATACTGTGCGGACCTTGCACCGGCAAATTCATCGGTACGCCGCTGTCGGGCTCGGCTCAAGCAGTCCAGCTGGAGTAGTACAACAGTCGTCCGCCATAGGCGACCGGCACCTCCGGGAGCATGCCCCATGAGCCTGGCAATTCCAGCGCCAAGGCGGCCGCCTCGAAGTGGCGCATCGCAATGCCGATATCCAGCTCCTGTATTCGTATGCCGCCAATCGCATTGTTGTACAGTCGATCCTCGTCGAGGAACAGGTGAAACTGCGGAGATTCCGCCGGACCGGTTCGCACGATACGCCATGGCTGCTTGTTCGATGCCGATGGACCAAGGCGAACCGCCTCCAGCACCCGCGACCATCGCCCCGCATCGACAAGCGGCGCGTCAAACGAGCCGTCGAAGAACAGCGCGCTTGACGGCTTCCTGTTCCTCGAGCCGGCAAACGCCCGCATCGTCGTATCGATGAACGATCTCCGTTCGGCGGGCTCACCGATCGGCATGATGGCCGGAACCACCTCGCCAGGCGCGAGGTGCATCGATGTGGCCACGCCCGAGCGGTCAAAGGTACCACCGAGCCAGCAGGTCCCGAGGCCCGCTCCAACCGCCCACAGCGCTATGCCCTCAAGGGCGTAGCCATAATCGGCAAAGGCGTATGGCCCGGGCACAACCGCGCCTACAACGAAGCCCGTGGCATTCTGGATGATGCCGTACGTGCCTATCTTGCCGGAGGCCGATTCCCCGCGCGATCCTGGTTCCACAACCATGAAGCGCGGCTCGGTTCCAAAGGGACACGGACCGGCATGCTCGATGGCACCGAGGAGGCTCGTGCGATCGGCGGCGCTCAGGCTCGCACCAGTGAATGACCGCACCGATCTTCGCGTCTCAATCGACTGCAATGATATGTTCATGCTCCATAAGGTACGGAACGACCATCACCGAAAGCAAGCTCCCTTGCTCGAGCCGTCCATTCCTCTTGACCCTGATTCCCGCGGACGCATATTCTAGCATGATGAAAATCATCGTACTGGCTCTTGCTGTCATCATGTACGGACTCGTTCTGGCATTTCCTCACAGAAAGGCATGGTTCACGCTGGCGACGGCAGCCATCATCACCGCAATCGGGGTGGTGTCTCCGGGGACGGTCTTTGGCGAATTGATCAACTGGAATGTCCTGCTCATCTATATCGGCAGCCTGATCATTGCCGACCTCTTCATCTATTCGCGCGTGCCATCCCACCTGGCCGACCATATCGTCGACAGGGCACCGAATCTGGGATGGGCGGTAGTATTCATCCTGATCATGACGGGGCTTCTGTCGGCGTTCGTGGAGAATGTGGCGACCGTCCTTGTGATGGCGCCCATAGCCCTGGCCCTGAGCGACAAGATGAAGGTGGATGCCCGCTACTTCATGATGGGTCTTGCCGTCATGTCCAATCTGCAGGGCACCGCGACCCTGGTCGGCGATCCGCCCTCGATGATATTCGCTGGCTTCGCCGGCTATTCGTTCAACGATTTCTTCTTCAAGGATGGCAGGCTTTCGGTCTTCTTTGCGGTACAGGTCGGCATGATCGTAGGCGCGGCGTTCTTCTATTTCTTCTACCGCAAGATGGAACGGACCGCGATAGACCTGCCGGAGGAACGCGTCAGGACCTGGTTCCCGACGGTCCTCCTGGTCGCTCTGGTCCTTGGCCTCGCAGCCATATCATTCATGTTCGAAGGCTTCTCGATTCTGTCCGGCGGCTATGTCTTTGCGTTGGGCGTCGTTGGAATGCTCTGGTATCGATTCGTCATGAAGGAACCACGAACCGAGGCGCTGCGCCTGATCAGGGGGCTGGATTGGGAGACCATCCTCTTCCTGATTGGCATATTCGTGGTCGTCGGCGCGGTCTCGAAGATCGGGCTGCTCGAAGACCTGTCCCGGGCGCTCGCCCATGTGATAGGCAGCAGCGTCGCGGCAGGATACATCGTCATCATAGCCGTCTCGGTGATTCTGTCCGGTTTCATAGACAACGTGCCATACATCATCGTGATGCTGCCGGTCGCGGCGCAATTGGCTGCAGGACTCGGACTCAAGCCGGAACTCTATATGTTCGGTCTCCTGATCGGCTCATGCCTCGGCGGCAACCTGACGCCATTCGGCGCATCGGCCAATGTCGTTACCGTAGGCATGCTCAAGAAGCGGGGCACCGTCATCAGGTTCTCTGACTGGCTCAGAGTCGCGGGGCCCTTTACCATACTGACGACACTGGCCTCGAGCCTCTTCGTCTGGATGGTCTGGAGATAGAGCCGTCCTGGATTGAACCAGGTACGGCTCCGGCACCACTATTTCGAGTAGTCGAAGAAGCCCCTGCCCGACTTCCTGCCGAGCAGGCCAGCGCGGACCATTTTCCGCAGCAGCGGGTGTGGCCGGTACTTGGAATCGCCAAACTCGGTGTACAGCACCTCCATGATGGCGAGGTTCACGTCGTTGCCTATCAGGTCGGCAAGCGCCAGTGGCCCAATCGGATGATTGGCGCCAAGCTTCATCGCATTGTCTATGTCCTCGGCGCTGGCCACGCCATCGGCCAGAATGCCTATAGCCTCGTTGATCATCGGTATCAGTATCCTGTTGACGACGAAGCCAGGGGCCTCGTTGACCTCGACCGCGGTCTTGCCGAGCGTACCGCACAGATCGACGATGATCTTTCTGGTCTCATCCGATGTCGCCAGCCCCTTGATGACCTCGACCAGCTTCATCATCGGCACCGGATTGAAGAAGTGCATGCCTATTACCTTGTCGGGGCGCTTGGTCGCCGCCGCGATCTCGGTGATGGACAGCGATGACGTATTGGTGGCCAGAATGGCTGCCGGCTTGCATACGCCATCGAGCTCGGCGAACACCTTCTTCTTGATGGCCATATTTTCGACAGCGGCCTCGACAACCAGATCCACGTCTGCAGCCAGTCCGACATCCGTCGTGCCCGTAATCCTGGCCAGCGCCGCCGAACGCTCGCCCTCGGTCAGACCACCCTTGGAGACGAGGCGGTCGAGGCTCTTGGTAATGGTGGCCAGACCCTTGTCGACAAAGGCCTGCTCGATATCGCGAACGATTACTTCATACCCGGATTGTGCAAACGCCTGGGCTATGCCGGACCCCATCGTGCCGGCTCCAAGAACCATAACCTTCATATCTACTCCTTGCGCGCTTGGAATCGTATGGACTACATGCCGGAGAAGACCGGCGTACGCTTCTCGACGAAGGCCGTCATGCCTTCCTTCTGGTCGCCGGTGGCGAAACACAGCCCGAACAGGTCACGCTCCAGCGCCATCCCGGTCTCTACGGTCGAATCCAGCCCACCGTTGATAGCTGCCTTCGCGTACCGGACCGCCAGTGGAGCGTTCTTCCTGATCTTGGCGGCGAGTTCCCTGCAGGTCGGCACCAGCGTTTCCGGCGCCACGACCCTGGACACGAGGCCCATCGCGAGCGCGTCGCCGGCAGACACCATCTCCCCTGTGAAGATCAACTCCTTGGCTCTTGAGGCGCCGACCAGCCGAGGCAACCGTTGCGTACCCGAGAAGCCTGGTATGATCCCCAGACCCACCTCCGGTTGACCAAATTTGGCCTTGTCGCTGGCTATCCTGATATCGCAGGCCATGGCCAGCTCGCAGCCGCCGCCCAGTGCGTAGCCGTTGACAGCCGCGATGACCGGCAGCCTGAACAGCTCGAGTCGCCTGAATATCCTGGAGCCAAGAGCTCCGAAGTCGCGCCCGGCCTCCGCGTTCAGGTTCTTCATCTCGGCAATATCGGCGCCAGCCACAAACGCCTTACCCTCGCCGGTCAGGATGACCGCGGAAGCATCCGAAGCCTCGATGGCATCGAGTACGGTATCGAATTCCAGGAGCAGAGCCGTCGTCAGCGCGTTCAGCGCCTGGGGCCTGTTGATCCTGACAAGAGCGACCCCGTCTTCCATCTCGACCACAAAATTTTCATACGTCATGGTATCCCCGCCTCTCAGCGCTTGCGCTGCTTGTCCTTTGGAACGACGCAGGTGCCGACGGCGCGGCACACCACGATGGGGTCCGCCAGTACATCGGCTGCCGAGTCGTTGATGTCCTTGCGCGGGGCGATGACCTTTCTTGCCTCGAACGTCATCTTCCTCGATGAGTTGCCGACATGGACGATCTCGCCGGAAGCCTCGATATAATCCCCGGCAAAAACCGGAGCGAGAAATTCCACCTTCTCGTATCCGGCGAACAGCCCTTCGTCGCCATCATTCCGAATCAAGAGCTCGGTTGCCACATCGCCAAACAGTTGCAGCATCTTGGCACCGTCCACCAGTTCACCACCATAGTGCGCATCATGAGCGCCCATGCGAATTCTGATTGTCGCCTTGTCCACGAATTTCTCCTCCTTTGTACGGGTCGGCGACAAGCATACCCCAGATTCCGGCAACGTGAAAGCTCATGTTCCTGACGCTTTCGGGGAAAGACCATAGCCGGCCGGGTCTTTTTTGATGATATTATGCTTCATGGATCGAAGCTCACCCGCCAGAAGTGCGGGGAGGCGAAGGACGCCGTAGAGGGTCCGCAGCGATGCCAGCGATGGAGGAATCTATGACAGCATTCCAGGGTGAGCAGCCGGCCAACCGGCGGCACGGGCTCGAGGCGGAACGACAGTGCGTCATCGACCGATTGACCGACGCCTTCGCGGCGGACACGATCACGATGGACGAATATGAACGCCGCGCCTCGGCGGTGAGCGCCGCCACCAGCCTCGATGAACTTCAGAGGATCACCTACGATCTGCCCGCTCAGGCCAGGCACCCGTCCAACACAGATCGACGCCCGGGCGGCTCCGGGGGCGGAATCGACAACTCAATAATCGGGGCGACACCGGTGATGACCGCGTGCATCATGAGCGACCGCACCATGACGGGAGACTGGCTGTCGAGCGACCAGGTATCGTCCTTTACAGTGATGGGTTCGACGAGGCTCGACCTCCGGGACGCTGACCTGCCGGCAGGCCCCATCAGGATAGAAGTATTCACGCTCATGGGCGACACCAGGATCATCGTGCCTCCCGATCTGCCCGTTCACCTCAAGGCGTTCGCATTCATGGGCGACAGCAAGGCCGGCAGGGAGGTCAGGCAGAAGACCGGAGGCGCCAGAAGCTGGGTAGAAATATCCGGCTTCGTGATGATGGGCTCGTTGACCGTGCGCGCTACCGACTGAAAATGAAGACGCCGTCCCGGGTTTCCCGGAACGGCGTCCTGACACATAGTGTGGTGCCTTATATCTTGTCTATCAGCATCGAGCACTTCCCGGATGGTATGGGCAGTGTCTTCTTCTTCTTGCCTATCACATGAATCGTAAAGTAGTACAGCTTCTCGGATTCCATATGAATTTCCCAGCCACGGCCGCTCTTGTTTGACAGAATCGTCACCATGTTGCGCTTCAGGCTGAGGTTTTCAATCCCCATGATCTCCAGGTTCGGTATGATCCAGTCCACCGTCTTGCGCGGCAACGACACGGAAAGCCCTACGATGTTCTCTATCATCAGCGCGACGGTCGCAAGACCCGCAAAACCCAGGTATTGCGCACGCGGCCAGTCGGGTCGGTCCGGCCAAACCGCCTTGCCCTCGTTCTGCGGCTGATACGCCTCCCAGAGCGTCTGGCGATGTTCGCCGTTCTGATGCGCCGAGTCGAGCGTAAAGTACAGATGCCTGATCGCGCAGTCGCGCGCAAGCTCCCATTGGTTATACTTCTCCAGCCCCTTGATGACCATGTAGGTGAATTGCGGCAGCACGGCGCCATTGTATCCCATGCCGCGCTTGTCATACAGCTCGCAATCGACGGCCAGCGACGGAAACGGGTTCTCAGTTCCAAAGGTGGCCGGATTGGTCAGGTGAGCGATCATCGCCTCCGCTCGTTCCTCGTTCGGAATCTCCGCCAGCAGCGGCCAGAAACCGCCAATGGTCTTGATCCTGACCTGGCGCTCGCCGGCATCGACATCGTAGTAGAACCCGTCATCCGCGTTCCACATGAAGTTGTTGATCCTGGTCTTCAGCGAGAAATAGTTGCGCTTGTACTGGAAGCTGATGTCCTTGTCATTCAGGATATCACCCAGGGCCGACATGTAGAGCGCGTTGACCGCCATCGCGGCGTTGAAGTCGACATGATAGACGGAGCCGTCACGGGGAGAGTTCGCCATGCCCGTTGCCGCGACCGGAACCTCGAACAGGCCATTTGGCCGCTTGAAGGTAGCCTCCAGCCATGCGTAATACCGCTGCAGGACGGGCATGACCTCCTTGACGCGCTTCTTGTTCGCACCCTTGTGGTAGATGTTGTACTCTGACCAGGCAAAGAGCGGCAGACTGACGCCCTCGGGATTCTCCTTGGTGAACACTGGGGCACCCGAATCGATGTCGTACATCCAGCGGATTGCGCCGTTCTCTTCCTGCTTGGAGTAGAGCGCATCGAGCCCATTCGAGGCGGAGTATATCCTGTTTGAATAGACCAGAAAGAACGACGCAAACGATTGCTCAAGCTGATCGAGCCTGCGCTCCTGCGGATAAAAAAAGAACTTGCCCCCGCCTATGCCGCTCTCGGTACCGGAATTGGTCCAGTAATCCGCTATCCATGCCCACGTGCGGTCGTAGATGTCGACAAAGTCCTGATCGTAGAAATGTATTCGCGGAAAATCCCGTTTATTCAAGGGTGAAACACTCCCAGTGTCGGCCTTGCGCTCTTATCAAAGAAACGCAAAGCATTTCATGTCTTTTCAAAAGAAAGGCTCAAAGAGGCAGAGATAGAATATAATCGCGAAGTATGATTTTGTCAAATTATTCATTGCGCCTGCAGGTTCTGTCCACAAGTTGTGCACACCCCGCGGTGATGGAGCCCAAGGCTTGAGCCTGGGCGGAATTCTGTCGATATTCTAGACCGATGATCATGACACTGTACAAATCAGGAGCCAAGGGCACGCTTCGCTACTACACCATGCACGACAGGCAGCCCCTCCTGACGGCTCGCTTCGCGCTGACCATTGCCTGGCGTGTCGGCAATGGTCAGGAGACAGAGAAGATCTATGGATTCGACACGCGCGCGGATATGGACAAGAAGCTGCAACAAATATTCAGACGCAAGATACAGAGCGGATATACGCTTCTCTATAGTTTCGTTCGCGAACAGCTCCTGGAGCCGCGCATCGGTCAACAGATGGCCGAGGAGCGTGTACCACCGGCCCGTATCCCGGCCTCATAAAGCCGGCCACAGGCCAAGAACATGGAATACTTCGTGGTGATGATGGCCATGCCGTTGCGGTCCGCCTCCGCCACCATGTCGGCGGGCAACATCTTGCCTCGTACGAAGACGATCACCTTGATGTCCATCAGGTCGGCGGTCCGGATTGACTGAGGATTGACCAGGCCGGTCAGGAGCACGACATTCTCCTTGACGAAGGCCATCACATCGCTCATGAGGTCAGCGCCGCAGGCCGAATCTATGTCCAGATCAAGCAGCTGCTCGCCGGTTACCAGCGACCCCTCCAGCACATCCACGATTCCCCGCACCGTCATGCACGTCCTCCACAATCCATCCGTCGCGTAAATACAGTGTAACACAGCGCAATCCCGACAGCAAGGATGCCACGGTCAGCTACCTGCAGGACGCTATGAAAAGACTAAAGACTTAATGACCAAAGCCGATAGCTATTAGTGTAGGACCGTCGAGGAATGGGTGCGAAGCCGAACGCGCGATCGTCGAGCACCCTTTCTCCCCGGTTCAGATCGGTTCACGTTCACGGGCGCGGCCCGGAGTAGCGTACCGGAGAAGTCGTCACGTGTAATTCGGCAAGGATGCCGGAACGGCCTTGAGGCCGTTGCTTCTAAGGAAAGGAGATATGGTTATGATAATCAATCACAACCTCACTGCGATGTTCGCCAATCGCTCTCTCGGTGTTACGAACGGTAGCGTCGAGAAAAATATGGAGAAGCTCTCGTCAGGCATGCGCATCAATCGCGCTGGTGACGATGCTTCGGGACTCGCGGTATCAGAGAAGATGCGCTCGCAGATTCGTGGCTTGAATCAGGCTTCAAAGAACGCTGCAAACGGCATCTCGTTCATCCAGAGTACGGAAGGCTACCTCCAGGAGACGCAGGACATCATCCAGCGTCTTCGCGAGCTTGCCGTGCAGTCGTCCAACGGTATCTATACCTCGGAAGACCGCATGCAGATTCAGGTGGAAGTCTCCCAGCTCGTCGATGAAATCGATCGTATCGCGAGCCACGCCCAGTTCAACGGCATGAACGTCCTTACCGGCCGTTTTGCCCGCGAAGGCGGCGAGAATATCGTCACCGGTTCGATGTGGTTCCACATCGGCGCCAACATGGATCAGCGGGAGCGTGTCTATATCGGCACGATGACCGCCAAGGGTCTGGGCGTCAAGAATGTCGGAGACGATTCAATCCTGTCGCTGGGCAGTCCTGACAGCGCCAACAGGTCCATAGGAACACTCGACGCCGCCCTCAAGCAGGTCAACAAGCAACGTGCTGACCTGGGAGCCTATCAGAACAGGCTCGAGCACGCGGTACGCGGCATAGACATCGGCGCGGAGAACCTCCAGGCCGCCGAGAGCCGCATACGTGACGTCGACATGGCCAGCCAGATGGTGGAATACACCAAGAACAAGATCCTGGCTCAGGCCGGTAACGCCATGCTCGCCCAGGCCAACCAGCAGACACAGCAAGTTTTGCAGCTGCTCCAGTAGGCCGTCGCCGCGCGGACGTGACGGGAGCCGCTCCCTTGAGGGGGCGGCTCCTCCTTTTTTTGTTCTGAAGATGTCGCACGAAACCGACCGCTTGAATGCCCGCTGGTCGGCGCGTATAATGCCCGGGCTATGGAAGAACGGCCCCGCGACGTTCGCGAGTTGATACTCGAGCGCGTCTTCCCCGATCTGCGCTACGGCGGAGATCCGGATATTGAACGCTACTTCGAGTTGCGCGCGTCGGGCAGGATGCTCGACGCTCTTGTCATATACAAGGCGCGCCTGCGTCCACGTTACCCCGATGATGCCAAGCGGGTGATACTCCTCAAGCTGTATAGAACCCACGCCCCTGCCTTTGCGGATTTTCTGCATGGAATCCTGATGGAGCGTGCCGACGAGATCGTCGACAGGATCAGAAGCAACATCGACGCCCTGGTATCTCCGCTGGCCGGCACACCGATGCGTGACACCTATGCCGTGCTCAAGGCGGTGGAACGGATCGCTCGACTCCTGCCCGATGATACGGAGTCGGCGCGAGCCATGGCATGGTCCTACGCCGAATACGCCAGGATGCTCGGCTACAGGAAGAGCGAAGCGGAACGGGTTGGATTCCTGCTCAGCGAGTTCTACGACCAGGCCGTGGTCGACGATGATGCGCCGGCCGACTTCATCGCGGCCAGCCTGGCCACCGAAGAAACACGGCGGACAGAGAGCCGCGAAACCCAGAAGAAGAACTTCTTCGACCTTTCGCGCATCGAGTTTGATCAAGCCGATGTGAAACGGATCGAGATATCGCAGGCCTTTGACAGGGATGAAGACATCGTGCTGGCATACTGTTACAAGTACTGGCTCCGCATCGATGACCCGGCCTTCGAACGCATCATATGGCTGTATTCAAGAAAGTACGAGACACGTCATTACGATGTCTTCAAGGCGATCAAGACGGGCAGACACCGCAAATATTCCGATGACGATATCCTGACGATGGTCGCGACGACGCTGGCAACCCGCTACTCCTACACAGTACAGGGCGACCTGTACATGCAGGCGGCCTGGCGGCGACTCAAGGCGAATCTATATGCGCCCTCGCCTGCCGCTGCCAGGCAGGATGCCAGACCACCGCGGGCCAGAAAGCCCGCGATCGAACGACCCGCGGCGACGGAAACCGTGCCATCATCCGCGCCGGTCGAGAAGCCACGCCTCAGGCGCGTGATCGTGTCTCCATCACCAATCCGCCAGGAACCCGGGCCGCAGGCACCCATGCCGAGGTTGCAGCCCACGGGATCGATCAGCGACAAGATCAGGCGGCTCTCCGGTCGCGCCTACGATGTATACAAGGAGTTGTTTCTGGCGTCGGTTCGATCGCACATACATGCGGCGCTCGTGCAGCATCGAACCAGGACTGGCGTCTCGGGTGATGACATCAACCGAGCGGAGAACATCGTCTACGAGTTCATGGAACGGAATTATGCCAACACCTACATGGACTGGACCGCATCCGAACAGCGAACCAGCATCGGCGAGCTCGGCGTATCGCTGGAATCCCTCGATGGCATCATCGAGGCCTGCTACCGCAAGATCGGCGCCTGAGCGAGGCCGCAAGCACCGCGCCTGCTACAGAGCGACCCGTCCCCTGAACGATCGCGCCAGCGTCAGCCGGTCCGCATACTCCAGGTCACCACCGACCGGGATGCCTGTCGCCAGGCGTGTGACCCGGACACCCGAGCCTTCAAGTACCTTCTTCACATAGAGCGCGGTCGTGTCACCCTCCACGGTGGGGTTGGTAGCCAGCACCACTTCCAGTGCGCCCTGGTCATGTACCCGCGCCAGGAGCCGGTCAAGCCTGAGTGCCTCGGGTCCGACACCATCGAGTGGAGATATCAGCGCACCCAGCACGTGGTAGACGCCCCGGTACTCGCGCGAGGCCTCTATGGTCAGCACATCCTGAGCCTGCTCGACAACGCATATCAGCGTCTTGTCGCGCGCCGGCGAGGCGCAGACGGGGCAGGGGTCATCCTCGGTATAGGCGCCGCATATCGAACAGAAGTGCACCTGTTCCTTGAGCGCGCCGATCTTCTCGGTCAGGAGGGACACATACTGATCATCGGCCTTCAGTATATGGAAGGCTATCCTCGAGGCACTCTTCCTGCCAATGCCAGGAAGCCGGGCCAGAATGCCAACGAGTTCTTCCAGCGCCTTCACGCGCCAAACCCCGGCATGGACCCCAGATTCCTGGCGACATCGGCCTGCAGGGCATCCTTGATCTTGTAGGCCGCGTCATTGTGCGCGGCCTTTATCAGATCCTGCAGCAATGCGGGATCCTTCGGATCTATCACTTCCGGCGCGATCTCTATGGCGAGCAGATCCATTGTGCCACTCAGCGTCAGCTTGACCATGCCGCCGCCGGCCGAGCCCACCACGCTGATCGCCGCCATTCTGGCCTGGGCCTCGATGGCCTGGCGCTGCAACGCGGCGGGATCCTTGAGCATCTTCATGACATCATTCAGATCCATCATGCACTCCCGTTCCGAAATCTTCATCCTGCGGATGGACAGCCTTGGTCTGGCCGACGCGCTTTCCCCTGAAGACACGTTCCACTATGGTGACCGGATCGGCCGGCCCTGGATCCCCATCGTCGGCTTCGGCATCATCTTCGTTGGCCCTGACCGGAGCCTGCTGCGGCGCCGTTTCCGCGGCCTGTGGCACGACGCGCAGCGGCCTCCCGGTTATCTCCAAGGCCTTCTTGGCAAGCAGTGGCGCGTCGGCGAGCACGGCGCCGGCGTCGTAGCCATTGGCGCATGGAATGATCAGTCTGTCGTCGTTGATCGACCATGCGCCGGAGCGCTCCAGGCAGGTGGACAGCACGACCCGGCTCTTGCCTATCGAGCCTTGCACCGCGGCCTTCAGTGCCATCAGATCGATGCCCGCATCATGCGGCGGAACGGAGCCGGCATCCGGCTCCGTGGCCGCACGATCGGCACCAGTAATCGGTTCAGGAACTCGCTCCACCGCCCGCTTCTCCTCGAAGCCACCCAGAGCCGACCCGATGGAGGCGGCACCCTGTGCGTGTCCTTCGGCTATCGCGGTCTTCATGGCCCGAATCGTCCTGGCAAGCTCGGCCTGGGGAATGTAATCACGAATGGTGCAGAGTCTCGAGACGGCGAGTTCGAGCTCCCAGCGTGGATTGACGCTATAGCGCATGTCACGGTAGAGGTCAAAGAGACCCGCCAGCATCCGCTCCAGCCGCGCCGCGTCGAGGGTGGCCAGCAGCTCCTCCGGAAACGAGGATCGTGGCGCGCCCAGCAGACTCTCCTTCTTGACCCCGCTGGCCAGAAACAGCAGCGATCGCGTATACGACACCGCGTCCTGGGCAAATTGCTCGACGGACACGCCCGATGCCAGGATGGTGTCGAGCAACTCCAGTGCGGCCAGCCGGTTGCCCTGAGCGCAGAGCGTCAGCATGGTTCCCATGCGTTCGCCCCCGACCAGACCGAGCTTGTCGCGTATTCTTTCTTCGGTTATAAGGCCGTCGGAGAAGGCCGCTACTTGGTCAAAGAGCGTGTATGCATCCCGCAGAGAGCCGGTCGCCTCGCGGGCTATCCACAGCAATGCCGCGTCATCGGCCTGGATCTTCAGGTCTGTTGTCGCTTCACGCAATCTGTCGACAATGACATCGAGCGCTATCAGCCGGAAGTTGAACTGCTGGCAGCGACTCTTGATGGTTGCGGGAACCTTGTGCAGCTCGGTCGTCGCGAATATGAAGACTATATAGGGAGGTGGCTCTTCTATCGTCTTGAGCAGGGCATTGAACGCACTGTTCGATAACATATGCACTTCGTCGATGATATAGATCTTGTACTTCGATGAGTTTGGCGGGAACAGCACCTCATCCTTGATCTGCCGTACGTTCTCGACGGAGGTGTTCGATGCACCATCGATCTCTATCACATCGAGCGACGAGCCGCGCGCGATCGATCTGCAGGAGTCGCAGACGCCGCAGGGTTCCGCGCTGGGCCCACGTTCGCAGTTGAGCGAGCGGGCGAGAATGCGGGCCGTGCTCGTCTTGCCGCACCCTCGCGGTCCCGAAAAGAGGTAGGCGTGCGCTATCCTGCCGCTTGCGATCGATGCGCGCAGTGTCGCCGACACAAAATCCTGGCCAGCCAGATCGCCAAAGGTCTGGGGTCTCTTGCGCGTTGCGGTTATCTCGTAAGGCATGGGTGGAAGGATAGCACGCAGGTCTAGCGTAGGCAAGACAACGATAAAAAAGCCCTCAAGCGCTCGTAGCCAGGCTGACTATGGCACAACGTCCATCCACTTACCGTTGCTTCCTTCCGGACCTGGCGGATTTGGGCGGCGGGCGCTAGCATAGGGCCTGGCTACCAGTGCTCGAAGGCATCGCCGATGCAGTCTGCAACAGGCAAGTACGTTCTTCAGGACAACGGAGCGAGGGGATTCGGTTTCCTCGCTCGCGTCCTGCTCGCTTCGGAAACCCGCCTCGTCCCTCTGTCGGCGCCGTCCTGGCGCCTGTTCCTCCCGCTGGTCGGCGAGGGACTCGGTTCGAATCCCCCTCTCGCAACGGTAAAGATCACATCCGCCTGTGACCATTCAAGCAGGTACCTCTTGCCACAACGGAGAGAGGGGGATTCGAACCCCCGGTGCCTTGTGAGCACGCACGCTTTCCAAGCGTGGACCTTAAACCACTCGGACATCTCTCCAAAGAAACGAAACACAAACATCACCGTAAAAAAACCGCCCATACTGGCGGCTTCTTTACAAGACTCTGATTGGGCAATTCTGATTGAATCGCCCTTCTAGCCGGGCAGAGCACTGAACCGCTCGGTCTCCGTTATCTGCACTACGGAGAGAGGGGGATTCGGTTTCTTCGCTCGCATCGTGCTTGCTTCTGAAACCCGCCTCGTCCCTCTTTCGGCGCCATCATGGCGCCTGTTCCTCCCGTTGGTCGGCGAGGGACTCGGTTCGAATCCCCCGACTACAACGACAGAGCACTGAACCGCTCGGTCTCCGTTATCTGCACTACGGAGAGAGGGGGATTCGAACCCCCGGAACCCTTACGGGTTCAGCGGTTTTCGAGACCGTCCGATTCAACCACTCTCGCATCTCTCCAAAGAACTTGAGGCTAAGAGGATTCGAACCTCCGACCTTCAGATCCGCAATCTGACGCTCTATCCAGCTGAGCTATAACCTCATAAAAAAGAACTAAGAATCCGCAAATCCGATCAGCAACGGAGAGGGGGGGATTCGAACCCCCGGTGCCCTTGAGAGGCACAACTCCTTAGCAGGGAGCCCGATTCGGCCACTCTCGCACCTCTCCAAAACATCCTGACAGCCACATGCCTCACGGTGCTCGAATGTGTCCTACGGAGCAGGGGGGATTCGAACCCCCGGTACCTTTCGGTACAACGGTTTTCAAGACCGCCTCCTTAAACCGCTCGGACACCGCTCCAACTATTGGCACCGAATAGTAAATAAACAAGCCACCAATGTCAAGACAGCGTCGTCTCAGCCGACGAGGTACCGACCGAGCTCGTTCAGCTCCGGGAAACGGGCATACGCGGGCTGGCGGCCTGCCGCGTCCGCCTTGTCCAGCTCCACCACCTTGATATAGAGCTTGTTGACCGAGTCCGCGAGAATGTTCAGATTAGAACTGAAATTATTGACAACCATGTCGCGCAGCACGCGATCCTTGGACGACAGATTATCAACACTGCCATAACGCATGGCAGGAGCCGCCTGTTTCCGCGCGGCCGAGATGAAACGGGCCATAGCCAGAATCAGACCATAGAGCTCATCCAGATGATAACCCTGGTAACGATAGTTGTCCGATTTCTCGGTGAGTTCCTCTATCTGTCCCCATGTCGCATTGTCGAGCACCAGCATCGACAAGGCACCCCGCGTGAAGCGGTTCGATATGTTCGTCTTGTAGTGATGCCCAATCGCTTCTATAAGCGAATAGACCTCGGGCGTCTTGATCTGCATGAACGCATTATACAAGTTTTATTCGATCGTAGCTATACAGAATCTGCGGCTGCCTTGAGCAAGCTGCCGCTTTCAGCTACTCTTGCTCAATGACGAATCTGCCCAAGATCCGGTGCATGGTCCTGGCCGCCGGGATTGCAGCCACTGGAGCGCTGACATCGTGCGGTCTGATGGAAGCGACCGTAGCTGAGATGAAAACCGACGTGCCGCAGATGGCGTTGTATGCCGCTGCCTTCAATGCGACCCAGACGCGCTACAGAATCAACGTGTCCTACGACAAGGATATCGCCGAGCACATGGACGATCGCTCTTCGAAGCCCGCCCTGTACATCGGCCGTTACCTGAAGAGTTCTTCAGCCCGATCGAGTTTTCAGGCACTCGACCAGCTATTCTCCGAGCTGGTCATAAATCAGCAGGCCTTCTATCCGGGCCTCCTCGAACTGGGCAGCAGCGAAGGCCGCCAGCTCCTGCTACCGGTATCATTCAACCTGCCGTTGCTGGTCTTTGACAAGACACTCGACCAGTCGATGAGCGATGGCTTCGTGCTCAATCTCGCGGAGCTGGAAGGCAAGAGTGCGGCCCTGAACAAGTCGGGCAAGACATCGTACACCAATATGGGTTTCAGCCCGCGATGGTATCCAGAATTCCTGTATTCGGTGATGGCCCTGTTCGGAGCGGATTTCAAGGAAGGCTCGCCGCTCAAGTGGAACCGTGCCGGGCTGGAAGCGGGAATCGAGTACGTACGGAGCTGGTCGGTTCGGACCAACGGTTCGGCCGCCAAGGAAGACGAATTCCAGTTCAAGTACCTGTATCTGCCTGGCTACCGCTCCGTCGAGGAAGGTCGCATCGGATACGCATCGATGGACTCATCCGAGTTCTTCGTCGTATCGGAAGAACGGCGCTCCGGACTCGCCTTCAGATGGGTGGCCAAGGACAGTTCCGTACTGGTCGACGAGGATGTCATCTTTGCCGGAATCAGGCGCGACGGCAAGGGAAAACAGGCGGCCGAGGCCTTCCTGAAGTGGTTCTATCGTGAGGATACCCAGCGGGCGTTGCTGGATGACGCGCGCCGCTACCGTTCGATGGAGTCATCATTCGGCATCGCCGGCGGGTTCTCCGCGATCAAGGCGGTCAACGAGAAGCTGTTCCCGCTCTTCTATCCATCGTTGCTCGGCAAGATGCCGCCGGAGCACTACCTGAAGGCTCCTTCGGTCGTGCCGGCTGCCTGGACCGACATCAAGCGCTCGATCGTGCTGCCGTTCCTGCTTGAGGCGACGGGCGCAAACCCGCCGCCCGACATCAACAAGGCACTTGAAACGAGGATACAGGCCTGGCTCAAGAGGCGAAGCTCTTCCTGAGCGGCTACGCGCTGGCTCGTTCCCATGCCTCGAAGAATTTCTGGTACTCGGCTACGGTGGTGCACGATACGGCGAGGCGTCGCAATTCCGCTCCACCGGGTGTCCCTTTCAGCCAGGAACAGGCCTGTTTCCTGAACTCGACACAGGCCACATGCTCGCCATAGCTGCGCATCGATATCGCCAGATGCTTTCTCGCGGCTGCTATTCTGTCGGCGGCCGTGACAACCGGTTCGGGCTCACCCAGGAGGGCCGCGCGCGCCCTGCTGAATAGAAACGGGTCACCCATCGCGCCCCGCGCAAACATCACTCCCGCCACGCGCGCGCCGTTGCTGCCACCCGACAGTATCTCCAGGGCTGCATGCGCGGAGAACAAGTCTCCCGAGGCGAAAACCGGCACGTCGAGAGCCGCGGCCAGCGTATAGAAGGCGGATCTGTCGGCGGTGCCCGCGTAGCCTTGTTCCCGGGTCCTCGCGTGCAGGGTGACCGCCGAGGCTCCGCTGCGGACCGCTATCGCCGCGGCCTCCAGGTAATTGATCGAGGCGGCATCCCAGCCCAGCCTGATCTTGACGGTCACGGGAGTCGCCACCGCCTCGGTGATTGCCTCGACGATCTGTCCGATCCGCTCGGGGTGCTGCATCAGGGCCGAACCGGCTCCGGTCTTGACTATCTTGGGCACCGGACAACCGCAATTGATGTCGATGATCGCGGGCTTCCAGCGCTCGGCGACGATCCTGGCGGCATGCGCCATCACGTCCGGGCTGGCTCCAAAGAGCTGCACCGCATACTCTGGTTCATTGTCCTCGCGGGCCAGCAGCGTCTCTGTCTTCAGGTGTCCTCGCGTCAGCGCCTCGGAACTGACCATCTCGGTATACGCGAGGTCGCAACCGGCGTCGGCGCAGACCGAGCGGAAGGCCACGTCGGAGTACCCCGCGACGGGGGCCAGAAAGAGATTGCCACGCGTCATATAGGTTCCGACGCGCACGGGCTGGTAGAGGTTCATCGAAGTCCAGTGCGTCGCGGGTCGAGCCTAGGCCGGAATGCGGAACAGCCTGCAGGCATTCTGGTAGGTCGCCTCGGCGACTTCTTCCACCGGCAGGTCGAGAAGCATGGCCAGATCGTCGACCGTGGCCGGCAGATATTCCGGCTTGTTGCGCTTGCCCCGATACTTCGATGGCACCATGAACGGCGCTTCCGATTCCACGAGGATTCGATCGAGCGGCAGCACGCGCACGGTCTCGTGCAGGTTCTTGGCATTCCTGTAGGTCAGATTGCCCGCGAACGAGAAATACAGGTTCTGGTCAAGCGCCCGGATGGCATATTCGGCATTCTCGGAATAGCAGTGCAACACGCCACCGGCCGGAGGCAGGCGGTCATGGAGTACATCGAGCACGTCCTTGCCGGCCTCGCGGTTGTGTATCACGACGGGCAAATCATGGCGCGCGGCTACATCGAGCTGGTCGATGAACAGCTCGATCTGGCTGTCCTTGTCGCCATAGCGATGGAAATAGTCGAGACCGATCTCGCCAACAGCCACCACATGGGGCAACTTGAGGGCATCCTCCAGCTTGGCCTGCCAGTCACGTCCCGGTGATGCAACCTCCGACGGTGATACTCCTGCGGCGAAAAAGACATGATCCGCAGTCTTCAGGTTGTCGTAGACCTGGAAGAAATCGATGAGACTGTTGCTTATGCTGATGAGCCTGGCCACGCCTGACTGCTTTGCCTGCTGGCACGCGAGCAGTTGCTCGATAGGATCATCGTAAATGAGCCCGATGTGGGCATGAGTGTCGAAGTATCGCATCTGTCTTCCGTTGGGATTAGTGATGAAGGAACCCGTATGGGTAGGTTGAATGTAGCACACCAGTATCGCGCCGTCAAGTTTGACGCGAAAACGCTTCGGGAGGGATGCCCGAACTCGAGGAAATCTACATGCGGAACGTCTCGCCCAAGTATATCTGTCTTGCCAGCTCCGATTCAAGTATGGCGTCACGGTTTCCGGAGACCAGTATTTCACCCTTGTTGATGATGTGCGCATCGTGCGTTATTTCGAGCGTGTCGCGGACATTGTGATCGGTTATCAGCACGCCGATGCCCTGCGCGGCCAGCCGCCTGACGATGCTCTTGATCTCATGGACCGCTATCGGATCGATGCCTGCGAAAGGCTCATCGAGCAGCAGGAATTTCGGCTCGATGGCCAGCGCTCGCGCAATCTCCGTCCGGCGACGCTCGCCTCCCGACAGGGTATAGGCAAACTGCCTGCGCACCGACGATATGCCGAATTCCTCCAGCAGGCGATCGAGCACCTCCTGACGGGAGTTCGCGTCGAGTTCGGTTCTGGTCTCCAGTATCGCGCGCACATTCTCTTCCACCGTCATCTTGCGAAAAACCGAAGGTTCCTGCGGCAAGTAGGCTATGCCCAGCCGCGCGCGGCGGTACATCGGCATGCCCGACAGTTCATGCAGGTCGAGGCGCACCGAACCGCCATCGACAGGCAGAAACCCCACGATCATGTAGAAGACGGTCGTCTTGCCGGCGCCATTGGGGCCGAGCAACCCGGTGATCTGGCCCGTCCGCATCGAGAAGCTGACATCCCTGACGGCGATCTTGCGGCCGAAGCGCTTGCGCAGCGAGCAGACCTCGAGGGTGCCGGATTCGGCATGTACCGGTTCCAGGCTGCTCATGGGGCAGGCTCCTGGCTGGTGCCAGCCGCGACGGTTCCCGAGACGGAGCCGACCATGTCTATGTCTTCTGTATCGAGATTGACGAGGATGACCGCGGCTCGATAGCGGTCGGCATCGCGCGTGACCGTCGGCGATCCGCTCAGCTCCAGCGTCCGTGCGGCGCGGTCATAGCGGGCAAACTCGGCGTGGCACGAGAGCTTGTCCTTGAGTATGCGCACATTGACCTGGACAATCGCTATCTTCCGCACATCGTCGTTCTCTATATAGTCGGCCTTTATCACGACCTTGTTGGAGTTGTCCTCCATCACGGATGGGCCGGTCAGCCTGGACACCTTGTCCCGCCTGTCATAGACGAGCCGATCGGTCGAGAGTCGCAGTCCTCGCTCCTCATCGAGTACCGAAACGTGCCCTGTGCAGTCGGCGAAGCGGAAATCGTCGCCATACAGCTCTATCCGGTCCGCACTGATACGCATGGCCCCGGACACCACCAGGGCGTTGCCGACCAGCACCGCGCGTTCGCGGCCCTTGGTCATCGCGCCGGTCATCGAGTCGGCGGAGAACGAGAAGTCCTCGGCCGCGCCGGTTACGGTCAGTGCCGCGAGCAGCACGGCGATAGCCGCAAGCCTCTTCACGGCGCGGCTCCGGGCACGACATACCGACCGGTGGCCCGGTTGCGGAACACAAAGGATCTTCTGGCCGCGTCGGCGCTGAAGCCCGACCCCGAAAGGCTCGACCCATCATCCTTCGTCAGCTCGGTAACCGTCTCCGCGCGGCTCTCGAGCATCCTGGTCTGGCCATTCCATGCGAGGTACCCCGATGTTACGGTGACGCCCTCGTGCGTGGATCGAAAACTGACGGCACCGGACAGCTCGGCACTCTCCGTGTCGGTATAGAAGAGAGCCGAATCGGCCCGGCCTTCCGCGGCGATGGCACCGCTGCCGTCTGCCGCATACTCGGTAAAGCGGACGGCCTCCAGTTTCATCAGGGCACGGGACTCGAATGACTCGCCTCGGTCGGCCTCAATCCGAAAACGCGGCGAGCCATTTTCAACAATCGTGTGCGAGAACCCGGTCACGACCATGTCAGGCACGCCCTCTCCGAGCTCGCCGGACAGACCGGTACCATAATCCAGGCTGCATGCCGACGAAGCGACGAGGATGAAGGCCCAGATGGCCAAGCCGACAATTCCGCGCGCGGTCGCGCTGGTCATGCTCAAGCACCCCCGCTATGCACGTGGCTTCTTGTCCGCCTTGGCCGAGCCGTATGCTATCGATGCCTTGATGAAGGCCGCGAACAGCGGGTGCGGGGCGATGGGCCTGGACTTGAATTCGGGATGGTACTGCACGCCTATACCCCAGGGATGATCGGGCCATTCGAGTGTTTCCACGAGCTCGCCATCGGGGGTCAGACCGGCGATGATCATGCCTGAATTATCAAAATCGGTCCGGTATATGTTTGAGAACTCGTAGCGGTGACGGTGCCGTTCCGATACCTTGGTGGTACCGTAGGCCAACGCGGGCTTGGAGCCCTCCTTGAACACCGTATCGTTGCGACCCAGCCGCATCGTGCCGCCGAAATTCTTCACATCGACCTGGTCTTCAAGCAGGCTGACGACCGCGTGCCCCGCATCCTGATTGAATTCCGATGAGTCCGCATCGGCCCAGCCCAGCCTGTTTCTGGCCCATTCGATCGTCATGATCTGCATGCCAAGGCACAGGCCGAAATACGGCATCTTGTGCTCGCGAGCCCAGCGTGCCGCCTCGACCATGCCGTTGATGCCGCGCTGGCCAAAGCCGCCGGGCACCAGGATCCCGTCGATATCGCGGAGTATTGCATCCGGATCGGCGCCGTCGGCCTCGAACTGGCTGGAGTCGATGCCTATGATGTCGACACCGGCATCGTTGGCTATGCCGCCATGGGACAGAGCCTCCCACACCGACTTGTAGGCATCGTGCAGCTCCATGTACTTGCCCACGACGCCGATGCGTACGCGACGCTTTGGCTCGACGATCTTGCGCACGACCTCTTTCCAGGCCTTGAGATCCGCATGTCGACTCTCCACGTTCATCTTCTTGAGCAGGAACTGGTCAAGGCCCTGATCGTGGAACACGAGCGGCATCTCGTAGATGGTCTGGGCGTCGCGGGCCGATATCACGCCCTCGTACTCGACATTGGTGAAGGCCGCCAGCTTGCGCCGCAGCGATTCATCGAGGCCCTTCACCGATCGGCAGACCAGCACATCCGGCTGGATTCCAACTTCCTGCAGTTCCTTGACGGAGTGCTGGGTCGGCTTGGTCTTCAGCTCGCCGCCGGTCACCTCGGGCACCAACGTCACATGCACGCTGGAGGCATCCTGCCTGCCGTATTCGTGGATGAGCTGGCGGGCGGCCTCGAGGAACGGCACGCTCTCCATGTCGCCCACCGTGCCGCCGATCTCGACTATCGTCACGTCGACATCGGGATCCTTGCCCACCGCCACGATGCGGGCCTTGATCTCGTCGGTGATGTGCGGCACCACCTGCACGGTCTTGCCCAGGAAGCGGCCTTCGCGTTCCTTGTTGATCACTTCCCGATAGACCTGACCGGTCGTAACCGAGTTGGCTTTGGATATCGGTGCATTGGTAAAGCGGGCGTAATTGCCAAGATCGAGGTCGGTCTCGGCCCCGTCGTCGGTCACATACACTTCACCATGCTGATAGGGGTTCATCGTACCCGCGTCTACGTTCAGGTAGGGGTCGATCTTCATCATGCGAACACATAGTCCGCGAGCCTCAAGGAGGCTGCCAATGGACGAGGCGGTGATGCCTTTCCCGAGGGAAGAACAGACGCCGCCGGTCACGAAGATGAGCTTCTTCATGGAAGTCCATTATCGGACGCCGGCGGCTCGAGGGTCAAGCCATATTCACTCATCCTTGAGCATGCGCACGACCTCGCCGGGGGTCCGGCACGACGCCAAGGCCGAACAGAAGGCCCGCGAGCGGGACATGCGAGCTATCTCCGCCAGCGCCTCGATGTGCGGGCCAGCCTTGTCGGGCGGCGCAAGGAGGAGAAAGAACAGGGTGGTTGGCTTGCCATCCATCGAATCGAACGCGACGCCACCAGGCGAGATGCCTATCGCTATGGTCAGCTCCCGAGCGGCAATCGTCTTGCCATGCGGCACCGCGATGCCCTCTTCCAGCCCGGTGCTGCCCTTGGCTTCGCGATCCAGCACCGCCTGGTACGCTGTCTCGGCGTCGATGATCTTGCCCGACTTCGCGAGCGTATCGACCAGTTCCCGTATCACCTCGTTCTTGCCTGTGGCCTTGAGGGGAACCCGAACAACAGATTCTTCTATAACATCGATCAGCGCCATAGCCGCTCCTTATTCCAGGGCCTCATAGAGGTCCCATATCTTGTCTTCACCCTTGGCTATAAGCACCGGGCAGGGGACGGTGCGCATCGCTCGCTCCGTCTCGTTGTACAATTCATCGCGCCGGCTGCGTATCTGTGAGAGTTCACCGATCACGAGCAGATCCACCCCGAATTCAGCGGCCTTGGCCTTGATCTCCACATGAACCGCGCCGCTCGACTTCTCCACCGAAACCTGCACACCCTTGCGCCTTGCCAATTCACGCACGTGGTTCAGGTAGCGGGTCGCGTCGCCGTCCAGATCACGCTTGTATTCTTCCTGCTCGGATTCCAGGAAGATGCGGGACTTGACCAGCTCGTTCAGGGATCGCGTATCGACAACATAGAGCGCGTACAGTTCGGCGTCGAGCGCCCTGGCCAGTACAATGGCATACTGGGCCGCGGTGATCGACTGCTCCGAACCGTCGACGTAGACCATGATCTTGCGTATCGGCCTCGTCATGTTTGCGGTACCTCCGGTTCTCTTTTCGACAGCCTGTCCTTGACCATCTTCATGAGAACGAACATGTCGCGCTCGCTCTCTTCCAGTCTATTCTGAATATAATGCAACGATTCTTCCAGTTCCGGAATGGCGATTTTTTCCAGGGCGTTGACCTTCCGTATTGTCTTGCGCACCTCGCTGGCCAGTCTGACTATCGAAACCTTGAGCTCGGCCATCCGGCCCAAGAGGCCAAGCGCGTCGCGGAACGATTCGACCGCTCCGTCGATGGCCGCGCTGGTATCCATCGGGCTGTAATAGGGGCCGGCCTCGTCGAACGATGTCTCGACGATGGGCAGGGCCACACCCATCACGCGTCGCTGCTTGAGCCTGATCGACGACTCGATATTGATGGCGCTGGACAGGGCTCCGACCTTCAGCTTGCCCATCGCAAGCACCGAGTCTTCCAGCCTCGAATACGCGACGGCAAGCGCCGCATCAACCTTGCCCTCGTACTCCACCGCCTGATCGACCAGGGTCAACAGCTCCACCACCAGGATGTTGCGCTTCTGGTCGAGCAGCTCGTGGCCCATCTGGGCAAACTTCAGCTCGTCTTTCAGCTTGAGCAGGTTGGTCTTGGTCGGCGCAATTGCCCTCACTTCGTTCCATCTCCGTGGTAGTACATGTTCAGTTCTTCATCGGTAACGCGATGCAATTCATCGGCGGGCAAGAGGCGCAGGGCTTCCCAGCCCAGGTCGAGCGTCTGCTCTATGGTCCGGTCCTCGTCCTTGCGCTGGCTGACGAACTTGCGCTCGAAGTACTCGCCGAATTCCATGTACTGGTGGTCAAGCGGCGTCAGCTCCTCCTCGCCGATCACCGACGCCAGGTTGCGCACATCCTTGACGTAACTATAGGCCGCGAAGAGCTGGCTGGCCAGGTGCGGGTGATCCTCTCTGGTCATGCCCGCCCCGATGCCGTCCTTCATCAGTCGCGACAGCGAGGGCAGCCCCGCGACCGGCGGGTAGATGCCGCGACCATACATTTCGCGCTCAAAGACTATCTGTCCCTCGGTGATGTAGCCGGAAAGGTCAGGTATCGGGTGCGATATGTCGTCGTTCGGCATCGTCAGGATGGGCAGCTGGGTAATGGAGCCCTTGACGCCCTTGATCATGCCCGAACGCTCGTACAGCTCGGCCAGATCGGAGTACAGGTAGCCCGGATAGCCCTTGCGCGATGGAATCTCCCCGCGCAGGGTCGAAATCTCGCGCAGCGACTCGCAGTAGTTCGACATGTCGGTCATCACGACCAGAACATGCAGGCCCTTCTCGTAGGCCAGGTGTTCGGCCAGCGTCAGCGCGGTGCGCGGCGTAATGATGCGCTCGATTGACGGCGCGTCGGCCAGCGACAGGAACAGCGCCACGTTGTCGAGTGTGCCCGTCTCCTCGAACGACTTGGTAAAGAAGCGCGCCACATCATGCTTGACGCCCATCGCGGCGAAGACGACCGCAAAATCGGTGGAGCCGCCGCGCAGCTTGGCCTGCCTGGCTATCTGCGCCGCCAGCTCATTATGCGGCAGGCCGTTGCCCGAGAAGATCGGCAGCTTCTGGCCGCGTATCAGCGTGTTCATGCCATCGATGACGGATATGCCGGTCTGTATGAAGTCGCGCGGATATTCGCGCGCCGTCGGGTTGATGGGCCGGCCGTTCACATCCAGTTCAAGATCCGCCAAGGGCGACGGGCCGCCATCGATCGGCCGCCCGAGGCCATCAAAGACCCGGCCCAGCATCCTGTCACTGACACCGATGGTCAGCGGCATGCCCCGGAAGCGGGTCCTGGTATCTGGCATCGTCAGACCATCGGTACCTTCGAACACCTGGACCACGACCACATCGTCGCTGGTATCCAGCACCATGCCCAGCCTGGTCTTGCCATCGACATCGACGACCTCCACCAGTTCCCGGTATCCCACCGGGTGCGTGTTGCGCACAAAGACCAGCGGTCCGTCGATGCGCGACGCGCCGATGTACTCCCTGCCCGACATCAGCGAGCGTCGGGTTTCGTCTCGGGTCATCGCGTCAGGCATAGACCGCCTCCAGCTGATCGATGCCGCGCTCGAGCCGTGCGAGGATCCTGTCAAACTCGTCTATCGACTCATTGGGCACCGTAAACTTCATCTTGACTATCTCCTGCACCGCCTTGAGGTGCTTGAGCTTGACCAGCGTAACGCCCCGCTTGATCGCGGCCTGCCCACGCCTCCAGTACGTCATGATGATGGTCAGCATCTTCAGCTGCTTCTCGATCGTCGAATAGCGATCGACATCATCGAAGGCGCTCTGCTGCAGGAAGGCATTCTTGAACAGCGAGCATACCTCGATCACGAAGCGCTGGCTGTCCGGCAGGGCATCGGGCCCCACCAGCTTGACCACCTGCAACAGCCGCACTTCCTTCTGCAAGAGTTCCATGATCTCCTCGCGCTCGGTGGCCCAGGTCGGGCCGACCCGTTCTTCCCACCAGGGCGTGACGTCGTCGAGGTACTCGCTGTAGCTGTCCAGCCATGATATTGCCGGATAGTGGCGAGCGTTGGCCAATTGGCGGTCCAGCCCCCAGAAACAGCGCACAAAGCGCTTGGTATGCTGGGTAACCGGTTCGGAGAAGTCGCCACCGGGCGGGCTGACCGCGCCGATGATCGTTACCGAACCTTCGGCCCCGGACAGGGTGTCGACGTAACCGGCGCGCTCGTAGAACTCCGCGATCCGTGTCGGCAGGTAGGCCGGAAAGCCTTCCTCTGCCGGCATTTCTTCCATGCGGCCGGACAGCTCGCGCAGCGCCTCCGCCCAGCGCGACGTTGAATCGGCCATTACCGCGACATGGTAGCCCTGATCGCGGTAATATTCCGCGAGCGTCACACCGGTATACACGCTCGCCTCGCGGGCGGAGACCGGCATGTTCGAGGTGTTGGCTATCAGTATCGTACGCTCCATCAGGCTCTTGCCGGTCCTCGGGTCGATCAGCTTGGGAAATTCGTTCAGGACGTCGGTCATCTCGTTGCCGCGCTCACCGCAGCCTATGTAAATGATGATGTCGGCGTCGCACCACTTGGCTATCGCGTGCTGGGTCATCGTCTTGCCGGTGCCGAATCCGCCCGGTATTGCCACCGTGCCGCCCTTGGCCAGCGGGAACAGCGTATCGATGACGCGCTGTCCGGTGATCAGCGGTATGGACAGCGGCCGGCGGCTGGTTATGGGCCGCGGATTGCGTATGGGCCAGCGCTGTGTCATCGTCAGCGGCCGCTCACCCTGGGGAGTGGACACGACCGCGATCTCGTCATTGACGTGGTAGTCACCCGCCGGCACGATGGATTTCAGCGTGCCCGTTACATCGGGCGGCACGCATATCCGGTGCTCTATCCTCGATGTCTCCTGCACCGTACCCATCACGGCACCCGGACTCAGCGTGTCGCCCGCCTTGAGCACCGGCTTGAATGACCACAGCTTCTCGCGATCGAGCGATTCTGCGGCCACGCCGCGTTCTATGAAGCGTCCGGACAGCGCGAGCAGTGTCTCAAGAGGTCGCTGGATGCCATCGTAGATGGTGCCGATCAATCCGGGCCCCAGTTCCAGGGATAGGGGCAGGCCAGTACCATAGATGGGGTCAAGCGGAGCGACACCGGTCGTGTCCTCGTAGACCTGTATCGTCGCGCGGTCACCCGACAACTTGATGATCTCTCCGATCAATCCATACTCGCCAACCTTGACGAGCTCGAGCATCCGGGCATTGGTAATGCCCATCGCCTCGATGACCGGGCCGTTGACCCGCTTGACCTGTCCCAGTATCCGTTCGTCCATGTATGCCTCGTCGCCGCGCTATGCGCGCATGCTCTCGGTGAAGAGAGCCTTATGAATGAGCTTCCTGATATCCGTGCGTCTTCTCTCGAGCCGGGTCGCCACGCGGTTGTCGTAGGCCAGCCTGCCGCCATCTGCCAGGAGGTATACGCCCTGTCCTATCGAAGGATCTCCACGCAGGAGCCGCAGGCTCGTCACCTTGCCGGTTGCCGCGAGCACATCGGCCTCGACGGCCCGCAACAGGGAGCCATCGATCAGCCCAAGCTCGTCCATCGATGCGTTGACCGTGGCTGACGCCGCCGACAGGCCTACCGCCGCCTCGGCTATCCAGCCCCGCAGGATATTCCTGTACGCCGGCTGTCCCACCAGTGCGGCCAGCTCCCTGGAGGCACGCCCCTCGACTTCGCGCGCAAGGTTCTCCTGCATGCGCAGTACCCGTTTGCGCCGCTCTATGGCCATCTTCGCCTCGGCGTCGGCCTGTATCGCGGCAACCTGGATTCCCGCCTTGGCAGCCGACTCGCGCAGTATGGTCGCCGCCTGTTCTTGTGCCCGTGCTATCGACGCGGCAGCATACGCCTGCGCCTCCGCCGTGATGCGCGCTGCCTCGGCGTCCGCATCGGCCAGTATGCCATCGACAAGAGCCTCGGCGTGGGCGCCGGTTTCAGGATTCCTCAGGGTCTCGTCCATACAGTATGATCCTCACGGCCGGGCATCAGCCACTAGCCCAGCTTTATTCCTATGGCGGAGTTGACCGTCTCGCGCACCGTCGGCCTGTCTGGCATGCGGCCGCGCCGGTCTGGTATCTCCACAATCAGCGGAAAGTCATCGGAGAACAGCAACCTGTCGACGCGCGGCCGTATCAGCTGTGCCGAGCGCTCGGTGATGACAAGAATGCCGATGTCCCTGTCGGCCATCGCCGCGTCGAACGCCGCCTGGGCCTCGGCCACGGTCGTCGCGACGCTGCCGCCGACGCCGACCATGCCAAACCCGAGTACGGTATCCTCGTCACCAATGACAAAGTACTTCACGGCGCCCTAGATTTTTCCAAGTATCATCAGCGCGGTGATGAATCCGAACACCACGAGACCCTCGGCCAACGCTATGAATATCAGTGCCTGGCTGGCAATCTCCGGCTTCTCGCCGATGGCACCCATGGCCGCCGCGCCAACATTGGCAATGGCGAACCCGGCCCCGAGCGCGCCGAAACCAAAGGCGATGGCCGCCGCCAAGAGGCCAAATTTCTGAACGGTCGCCTGCTCGGGCGATATCGACTTGGCCGCGTCCGCTGCCGCGGTCTGAGCCGATGCGCCCAGCGTCGTCACGGCTCCAAAGATGACCATCAGTGCCACCAGAACGATCAGACTCGTCCCGACCCTGCCCATAAAAAACTTCCTGGCGTCCACCATACTCGACACTCCTTGCTTACTCTCTGCTGTTCAAAGAAATTGGACGATACGCTTTGCCGGTACCGTTGAAATACTTGGAGAAGAACTCATAGTAGTTGAGACGGAGCGATTGAATGCCCGCTGACAACCCCTCGAGCGCGATGACCAGCGCGTTGCCCAGTAGCAGGATGGCCAGGGCCGCCGGAGACAACATCGTCTTCGGTGAGACCATCCTGGCAATCTGGAAGAACGCGGTCATCAGGCTGACGTGCGCGATGCCCAATCCGGCCACTCGCATGAACGACAGCGTGTTGGCGAGGTATCCGCTGTATATCTCCAGCACCTCGACAATCCATTCCATGAAGAAGTCCATGATCATGCCCGGCTTGAAATGAGCACCCTCATGCGCAGCGTGGGCCGCGAACTCGATGGGACCCTTGCAGGCAAGCACCAGCGTCGGTATGCCCAGCATCGGCACCAGGAGCGACGAAGGAGGCAGCCCCTTGTAGTCATGCGCCACAAAATAGAACGCCACCCAGCCGCCGGCCCCATAGATCCAGCCGCCCAGAAGGCCGGCCTTGTCCAGCAGTAGCGTCAGCCACGAGCGCTTGCGTATCAGGTTCACCCAGTTGATGACGAGTCCCACACCCATCACGATCATGCCAAAGCGTATCGTGATGCCCAGAATGTCGTAGATTGACCGGATGGTTCCGCTGCCACCCTCGCCATTGACGACGGCATGATAGTTGAACCACAGCGGCGGCAACAACTCCATTCCGAAATACGAACCGAACAGTGCGCCTGCCACGATCGCCGCGCCTCCGCAGTAGGTGATCAACCTGAAGAGGCCATCCGGCTTGCCGGTCTTTCGGGCCAGCATCGTCCCCACGATGCCAACCAGACCCACGACCAGTCCGTGCCCCACGTCACCGAACATCAGGCCAAACATCATCAGGTAGGCCACCGCGACGAACGGCGTCGGATCGACGCTGCCGTATTCCGGCACGGCGTAGTTGCGCACCAGACCTTCAAACGGCTTCAGGACCTCCGGGTTGTCCATCTCGACCGGCACCGGCATCGATATGGCCTCGCCGGTACCCGGCTTGATCCATTCCAGGCTGCAGCCCCCCGCGGCGGCCTTCCTGATGCCGGACTCGACCGCGGCGACCTTGTCTTCCGGAATCCATCCGGAGAAAAGCACCGTCCGGCTCGTCCTGGAGAAGGACGAGCGCACTCGTGCCACCAGCTCCTCGACACGCAACGCCGACCAGAGCTCGGCCAGCCCTTCGCCCTTCAGGGCCAGGTAGTCGTTGAGCTCCGTCGAAGCGGCTGACTGCTTGCCGCGGAAACCTTCTATCTTCGTCGCAATCTCCCTGAGGGCTTCTTCCTTGCCTGTCTTGCTGGCCGAATCGGGAAGCCGGGCGTCTTCCCAGCCAAGCCGCTCCAGAATCGGTTCAACCCGGCCGGTATCCTTCTTCAGGAACACGAGCACCACCCCGGTAGAACCGGCGGATCCCTCGGCCGACGGCATCACGACGGACGGCATGCCTTCCAGCGCCGTCGACAACGCGTCCACCTGCATCGATGGCAGCATGCCCGCCTTGATCGACAGGAATGAATAGGTGGACGAAGCGGCCGCGCCTGCCTTCAGGTCATCGAACGACCCGATCTGGCGGCCGATTTCCTCAAGCCTCAGAATCTCGTCCTGCAGCGTCTTCTGTCGTTCACGAAGTCCACTGACATCGGCGGCTATCGCGTCCAGCTGCTTCTCCGCCGCGTCCAGATCGACCGCGGCTCCCGTATGCGCGGCAGCTTCACCGAGTACCGGCCTTGGAATCGGTGGCACCGCCATGGCCATGAAACCTTCCACCCGCTTGCGGAGCTCGGCCAGCCTGGCCAGATTGACCCTGGGCTCAGCCTGCCCCAGCCTCGATTTCCAGTCGCCCGACAGCTCCTTGATGGACACCATGTCCAGCGTGCCAAGCCGCAGCAACTCCTTGGCAACGGCATCCGAGTCGGTATCGAGCGCGACGGCGGCGAGCAGTCTCATCGGCGAGGTGAACATCATAGCGCGTTCCGTATCCTTTCCTCGGAGAGCGAGTAGTTCTTCGCGTTCAGTATCGTCATCACGGTGCGCAGTTCTTCGCGTTCGCGGGCAAAATAGGCCAGCACGATTCCGATGGAGAATGGATACCCGGCCAGGCTGCGGCCGGCCTCGGCGAGCGTTATCTGCCGCAACGCACTTTCCATCAGCTGCAGCCGCGCCGAGGCATCGCCGCCCTTGCCCAGCAGGGCGCCGAAGCCGCCATACTTTCTGGCCAGCAGATCGAAACCCAGCGAGCCCGCGGCCGCGGTCCCGGAGCGCTCATCACCGTACATGCCCGCGACCGACGCGGCATCGATGGCACGTCCGCGCGGTATCAGGTAGCTCAGCGCCTTGTCGGCCGGCAGATGATAGAAGCCCTTGAATCGGACCAGCCATGACACATTCTGCATGTCCACATCGATGCCGAGCACGCGCTCGGCGACCACGCGGTCACGGGGACGCAGCCTCGATGCCGCGGCGAATATCTGGTCATAGTAGAAGCGGTCCAGCGCTATCTCGAACGGAAAGATCGAACGCCCGGACACGACGACCGGCATCTGTTCGCGCGCTATCGCGCTGTAGGGCGTGCCCTGGAGCGCCGCGACGAGCCCATCAGCATCGGGAGCGTTGATGACCGCGTCCACATCGAAGGCATTCGCGATGGTCTGACGGTAGATGTAGCCGGACCGGCCTTCGATGCCGCGGCCGCGCACGCGTGACTCGAACCACAGCCGTGCGGCGTTCTTGACCTTGTCCACCTCGAAGCGCAGCGACAGCGCACGGATGAAGCCCAGCTCGGGCTCCTGCAGAAACCGGAAGAGCCCGGTATACAGTTCCAGCTCGCGAGCGTTGATCAGAGCCTCGCCGGCGCGCAGATCACCCGTCCTGGCGAACGATTCCTCTATAGGAGCGTAGACCGTACCCTTCAAAAATTGAACAGCCTCCGGAAGTGATTTGGCCTTGACCAGGCGGTCTATCGCTTCAGGAGGCATGGTCTTGCTTATTCTCGACTTGAGCTTGGCGCTCAGAAAGCCGTAGGTCGTCAACGCATCGCGCATGGCCGTTAATTGCTCACGATGGATGTCTCGCTGATCAAGGCAACGATCGACTCAACGACGGCATCGGTCGCGGAACCTATGGCTGCGGCGAACGAGGCGTTGCTGGCTTCGTCCTCGGCAAGCGCCCGCTCCAGCGCGGCGCGGGATTCGTCTCGGGCAGCATCCAGCGCGGCTCGGGCCGAGGCTACCGCCTGCTCCCGCGCCGCGGCCACGATAGCCGCGGACTGGTCATCTGCCTGTGATTTTATGGTGGCGGCTTGTTGGCGTGCCGCCTCGATACGCACCTTTGCCTGATCTTCCGCACCTAGAACACGTTCAACGACTTCTCGCACGATCGCATCTCTTTTCGTAGGTGCTCGCGAACCCCGCATCAGGATCTGAATGTCCAGGAACGGTCCGCGGGCCGATTACGTACAGGTTTATACCTATTCTTCTCGAATGTACAGGGCCTTGCCCGGGCGCGCTCGCTGGTCGCACCCCCTTTTTTATGGTACCGTCGTGACGTGCGCTACGAAATCAGCAAGTCGGTCAAGAATGGTGATGCCTTCTACACCGTTCGATGGTCGCCCATCGTCAAGGCGGACAAGTACTCGATCATCGGATCGGTGCCCGCCATGGGTGGCGTAGCCGAGCTGTACTACAAGGACGATCACGGCAAGCTCAACCTGTACATGCTCGCCCGCTCGTACTTTGGAGGCCTGCGCGCGACCCTGCGCGTCGCCACCGACCCCGAAACCGAGAAGGATGAGCGTCGCCACGCCGTTCTCGTCGACCACGAGGACCAGATATACTACCGCTACGCCCTGGTCGAGTCGCAGGACGACATGAGCGACGTGCTGTTCTTCTTCATGACCACCCTCGCGCCATCGATCAGCACCCACCAGCACTCCGGCAGGTACGAACGCATCTTCCTGAAAGAAATAGACGCCCAGGGCCTCGTCACCATCTAAACCCCGGGGCCTTCCGCGCCGATACCTAGAGAGAAGCGGATGGAGGATGGTGGATGATCAGGGGATGGTACACAGGCGCGAGCGGCATGTCCGCCCAGCAGGTCAGACTCGATACGATCGCCAACAATCTGGCCAACATCGATACCGATGGCTACAAGCGCGATGTAACGGTCAGCAAGGCCTTTGCCCAGTTGCTGTTGCGCCGCATGGACGACGACGGCGTCTATCTGCATCCGCTGGGCTCCGGCGACATGGCCCCGATGATTGGCAAACTCGGCACCGGCGTCGAGTCGAACGAGGTCTATACCGAGCAGGAACAGGGTTCGCTGAAGAACAGCGAGAGTGATTTTGACGTGGCGCTGGACGGCAAGGGATTCATGTGCATCGACACACCCTATGGCGAGCGATACACACGCAATGGCGCCTTCGTCCTGGGCAAGGAAGGCTACCTGGAGACCAAGGAAGGCTACCCGGTGCTCGGCGAGCATGGCCCCATCAAGGTGAAGGCCAACAACTTTCAGATAGACAAGAGCGGACGCGTCTGGATCAATGCCAAGTATCAGGACAATCCCGACCAGCTCGTGGGCCGTGAACAGAATGACTGGAGCCAGCCGGTGCTGCTCGACACCATGAAGCTGGTCGACTTCGAAACGGTACGATACATAGCCAAGCAGGGTTCCAGCCTCTGGAAAGATACCGAAGAATCGGGTCCGGCGCTCATGCTGCAAGGCAAGGACCGCCCGACCGTGCTGCAGGGCTTTACCGAGGCGTCCAACGTGAACCCGGTGATGGAAATGGTGCGGATGATAGAGGTCAACCGTGCCTACGAGGCCAACCAGAAGACAATCCAGACCGAGGACGCGAGCCTCGGCAAGCTGATCAACGAAGTAGCAAAGGTCTAAAGGAAACACCATGGTACGAAGCTTATGGACGGCGGCAAGCGGCATGATTGGCCAGCAAGCCAGCATGGACACCATATCGAACAACCTGGCCAACGTGAACACGTCGGGTTTCAAGAAGATGCGCGCCGATTTCGAGGACCTGATATACCAGACCATACGCGTCGCCGGTACCCCGGCGACCGAGGATACCGTCGTGCCGGTGCCCATCCAGATGGGCCATGGCGTCAAGCTCGCCGCGACCCAGCACGAGTTTACCCAGGGCAACCTGCAGAACACCGAGAACAACACCGATATCGCCATCATGGGCGACGGCTTCTTCCGCGTGATGATGTACGATGGCTCGTATGCCTACAGCCGCGACGGCTCGTTCAAGATCGACTCGAACGGTCAGTTCGTCACGTCCAATGGCTACAAGCTGATGCCCGAGGTCGTGTTGCCGCAGAATTTCATACCGGAGACCCTGTCGGTCAGCCAGGATGGCCGCATATCGGTCAAGGTACCGGGCCAGGACGACCCTGTCGACGTGGGACGACTGGAACTGTACCGCTTTCCGAACCCCGTGGGCCTGACCTCGGTAGGCGAGAACCTGTTCAAGCTGTCAAACGCGTCGGGCGATCCCATACCGGGACGGCCGGGCTTCGACGGCATGGGCAAGACCATCCACAAGTTCCTGGAAATGTCCAACGTCTCGGTGGTGCGGGAAATGGTCAACATGATCGTGGCCCAGCGCGCCTACGAGTTCAATTCCAAGGCGATCCAGACCAGTGACAACATGCTCGGTACCGCCACCAACCTGAAAAGGTAACGCAGCATGACGATAGACGCCGCCACCCTCGCCTACCAGAATCGACCATTGCAGGTTCCCCGTGCACAATCCGCCCAGGGGCTCGGTGCCAGCAGCCTGGGCGCCGGAGCGACCCGGGGCCGCGCCGCCCCGATAGACCGCTCCAGCAAGCTGTACCAGCAGTGCAGCGAGTTCGAGTCGATATTCGTGAACATGATGCTCAAGGAGATGCGCGCCACCGTCGACAAGAGCGGCCTCATCGACGGCGGCCAGACCGAGGACATATTCAGCGACATGCTCTACGACGAATATTCCAAGACCATGTCCAAGTCCGCCGGCTTCGGCCTCGCCGATGCTGTCTATGTGGAGCTGTCCAGACAGGCGGCTACCTAGAGCCTTCGATACCCTTCCATCGCCTCTATCGACTTGTCAAAGGGTTTGCCGAGCCTCCGTGCGCCTGATTCCGTTATTAGCCAGTCTTCCTCGTTGCGGACACCGCCAAAATCGATCCAGCGCTCGGCCTCGGTCCAATCGACAAAGGCATCATGCCGGTGCTCCGCCTTCCACGCGGCTATCAGGCCCGGTATGAAGTACAGGCCCGGCTCCACCGTCATCACCATGCCGGCGCGCAGCGGCTTGGCCATGCGCAGGCTCTTGAGGCCAAACTGCGTGCTGCGCGGCTGCCCGTCGTAGCCGACCAGCAATTCCCCCAGGCCTTCCATGTCGTGCACATCGAGCCCCATCTGGTGCCCAAGACCATGCGGGAAGAAGCAGGCATGCGCACCGGCGGCAACAGCCTCGTCGATATCGCCCCGCATGATGCCCAAGGCCTTGAGACCGCTGGCCAGCACACGGGCCGCCGCGAAGTGCGCCTCGCGGTACGGCAGGCCGGGCCTGAGCATCGACGACCCGGTTTTGCCCGCATCCAGCACCAGCTGGTATATCGCCGCCTGCCTGGAGTCGTAGCGTCCGCTGATGGGAATGGTGCTGGTCAGGTCGCCTGCATACCCGTCGGGCGTCTCCGCGCCGGCATCGAGCAGGAAGAGCCCGCCATCGGCCAGCGTGCCTGCGTATCCGTGGTTGTGCAGAATCGCGCCTCTGGTCGTCGCGATCGCGGGAAACGATGGCAGACCGCCAGCATACGCCACCCGGTAGGCCTCCGCCATCAGCGCCGATTCCGGCATGCCGGCGCGCACGGCACCGATCACCGCCCGGTGCATATCGATGGTCGTATCGACGGCCAGCTCGATGCGGGCCACCTCGCGCGGCTCCTTGATCTCGCGCAACGCTATCACGGCATGGATCAAGTCGGTCGACGCGGCGGATGCCAGCGTGTCGGGTGCGGCGCCCAGCAACGCGGCCAGCTCCAGCTTCGTCTCGGCCCGGTATGGCGGCAGGAACAGGATACCGTCACGCGCTGGCCCGGCAGTGGCATCGGCAACCAGCGCCGCGCGTGGACGTACCGTCTCGATGCCGCACCGCGAACCAAGCTCGGCGGTGCCCGGCCTCGGACCGGTCCAGACCAGGTCGTCGATCGACAGCTCGTCGGCGTACAGCGTGGCATGCCTGGTAGACAGGTCGAGCGTGGCCGCAAGGTCGGGTTCAGCCAGCCCGAAGAAGTAGAGGAAACTGGAATCCTGCCTGAATGGATAGGCGTTGTCCGGGTAGTTGACCGGACTCTCCCGGTTGCCCAAGAACAGAGCGAGCCCCTGCCGGATACCGCGAGCCGCCATCAGGGCGACAAGGGCATCGCGCCTGGCCGAATATACCGATGGTTCGAACATGCGGCCATGCTACCCCGAGCCAGCGCCGGAGTCAACGAGCGATGTCACTCGTCTATGGACAGGCCCCGCCGCTGATTCGAATCGATCGCATTGAGCAGTTTCATCAGCTTCTCTTTTTCGAGCAGATCGATCAGACGCGCCTCGACGAACTTCTTGGCCTCATCGGAGAAGACACCCGCGGTGATGCAGTATCCCTTGCCAGCCTTCAGATCCTTGATGCGCGCGTGGAAATCGCGCAAGACCAGCTCACCGATGGTACCCGTCGACCTGATCATCCTGAACAGCACCACGTCGGACCAGCGGCTGGTCTCGACCTCCGCCAGGATGTCGGCCCAGTCATTCTTCTGCACAGAAATGTCGGTAATCTTGATGCTTGCCCTGGGAAAGAACGACATCGTTATCTTGCGGCACAGCGTAATGAAGTCGCTGGTTGCCGACAGCAGGTATACCTGGAGGTTCCTGCTGGAATTGATCTCCTTGTAGCGGGCCAGCTGGGCGGGCACATCCTTGTAGTTCGGATAGATCTGCTGGATCTCGTTGAGCAGTTCAACCGCCTTGGCTATCTCCTGCTCCTTGAGGTAGGCCGCGGCCAGCCGGTACTTGATCTCCACCAGCACCTCGACCTTGATGTCCGGGTGCCGCAGCCCCAGCTCGAAGTCCAGCACGGCCTTCTGGAACTGCCGCTGGTTCAGATGGATGGTTCCGGCGAACAGCGCGGCGCTCGGCCCCAGCCCCGGATCGGTCCGCAGGTGGGTAAAGATCCGCAGCGCCTGATCCTCCTGCCCGATCTCGTGAAAGCACTCACCCATCGCGAAGAGGCTTTCCTTGTCGTCCGGCTGCAGATCAACGGCGCGCTTCAGGTTGGACAGCGCCTCCTTGTAATTCTTGACCTTGAACAGCGCGTGACCCAGGTAGCGCAGGCTCATCGCGTGTTCAGCGTTCTGTTTGCTGGCCAGCCGCAGGTGGAAAATAGCCTTCTCGTACTGTCGCTTCTGGAACTCCAGATAGCCCAGATTGTAATTGGTCTCGAAGTCTTCCTGCTTCACCGCGTGCGCCAGCACGAGACCCTTGTAGGCCTCAGTCAGGCGACCCAGCTTCAGCGCCGAAAGACCGTAACGCTTGTTTATCTCGAACTCGTCCAGATCGGGGTTGCCCGCGGATACATCGAGCAGTACCTCGTAGGCCTTGAATGACTTGTCCCAGGACTGCTCCGCGTAGTACACCTCGCCAAGGGCCTGCAGCGCGTCGGGATCCTTGGGATTCTGCGCCAGGCGACGATTCGCTTCCTTCAGGATCTGCGCATGGTCCTTGGCCTTGATCCTCTTGCCCTTCTTGACCGCGACGCCCTTGCCGCCAGACAGCACCGTCCCGCCGACGATAACGATGAGCGCCAGAATGATGACAACGATGATGATCGGCAGCAGATCCATGCAGGCAAGTATTGACGGCTGGCCAAGCACTTGTCAAGGAAGCAGTCCCGTGGCACCCGGCGCCGATGCCATGACGGACACCGGAACCACGGGCGCATAAAAAAACCCGCCCCCGACGCGTGGTCGGAAGCGGGTCTGCAGGTCTGGCGTATCGCGGACTACCGTGTAGCCCGGTCCGTCTTACCAGCGGTTGCCGTAGTCGCGGCGGGGCGGGCGCTCGTTGGCTTCGTTGACACGAAGCGAGCGGCCATCGAGCTCGCGGCCGTTCATGCCGGTAATCGCGGCCATGGCAGCGTTGTCATCTGACATTTCAACGAAGCCAAAGCCCTTGGAGCGGCCGGAATCGCGATCGATAACGATGTTGACCGACTGCACTTCTCCGTACTGGCCAAAGGCGGCGCGGAGGCCGTCTTCGGAGGTGCCGTAGCTGAGGTTGCCGACGTAGAGTTTCTTAGCCATGAAAGAGTCCTTTTCCCGGATCTATGCCGGGGATTGAGATAGTCGTGGAACGGAGTCGGGAAAGGAGGCCAGAAATTGAGCTACGCTGGGATGCGAGATTCGCCGGAAGGGGTGCGGAGATTGGCACGTTATTAATTCGGCAAGAATCCAACAGATTCACGGTCCTCGAAAGCACGATTCGTTTCCAACGCTCATAATAATATACGAACAAGGGAA
>MTLC01000462.1_pt1 | contig 49079 bp, 50 predicted proteins | sample 1982451 | NCBI WGS metagenome assembly MTLC01 (sample SAMN05710165, study PRJNA340218) | biofilm metagenome | isolation source: sample SPH anode biofilm adapted to +100 mV | place: USA | collected 2012-02-03 | reverse complement strand
CACTCTAAATTGTACCACACTGGAATTGAAACATATTCTCGGAATGGATGCAAAATCAGCCGCCGAGCTCTAAATTGTACCACACTGGAATTGAAACTGCTGTCCGGGCTGTTCTAACGCGGGCTGTGCGACTCTAAATTGTACCACACTGGAATTGAAACTGCTTAATCAGGACGTTGTAAATCTGAACGTTGACTCTAAATTGTACCACACTGGAATTGAAACATGGCAAAATCTCGGAAAGTTCGCAAAAGAGGGCACTCTAAATTGTACCACACTGGAATTGAAACATATTCTCGGAATGGATGCAAAATCAGCCGCCGAGCTCTAAATTGTACCACACTGGAATTGAAACAGCAGATGCTCGAGGTTTTTATAACCAATCACTTCTCTAAATTGTACCACACTGGAATTGAAACAGAGAAAAAACGCTGTTAAACAGCATTAAATACGCTCTCTAAATTGTACCACACTGGAATTGAAACGTTTCTGTTGTTACTGATATGGTTATGTCTTGCGGCTCTAAATTGTACCACACTGGAATTGAAACGATTGGTTAATGGGTATCATGTTTGCGGAAACTGGCTCTAAATTGTACCACACTGGAATTGAAACGCGTTTATCCACGCTTTTACCATTTTTGGATTTGCCTCTAAATTGTACCACACTGGAATTGAAACATGTATTGTGCGACTTATGATACAAAGGAACAATGCTCTAAATTGTACCACACTGGAATTGAAACACGCCCCAATATTGCCGATATTGTCGGTTTTGACCCTCTAAATTGTACCACACTGGAATTGAAACTTTGAGTGCGCAGAATGTTAATCTTGAATTTGAACTCTAAATTGTACCACACTGGAATTGAAACGAGTTTCTAAGTACGGTTCGCAGTACAATAGATTCTCTAAATTGTACCACACTGGAATTGAAACTGTCTTACACTTTTTTTGTGCTTTTTTCGCCATCCTCTAAATTGTACCACACTGGAATTGAAACTTTTGCCGTTATATCTTTGTTGCACCGTTAATGACTCTAAATTGTACCACACTGGAATTGAAACAACATGCAGACAGGTAGCGCAAGTATCACGGCGGCTCTAAATTGTACCACACTGGAATTGAAACCTACTACCACGGAAATACAGTACTCTTCTGATGTAACTCTAAATTGTACCACACTGGAATTGAAACTTAATATCCAATATTTGGCGGGCAAGTTCGGAAGACTCTAAATTGTACCACACTGGAATTGAAACATAGATAACATTATTATGTATTTTGGCGGTTTCAAACTCTAAATTGTACCACACTGGAATTGAAACGCTTTTCTCAAAGTTTTCCTGAAAATGCGCCTTTGCCTCTAAATTGTACCACACTGGAATTGAAACCCTCATATTTCGTTTTTTTCTAAAGATTTTCTAACGGCTCTAAATTGTACCACACTGGAATTGAAACAAAGGATTAAAAGAACTGGTGGACGCGATGCAACCCTCTAAATTGTACCACACTGGAATTGAAACAAATTTCCACATAATCTTTCGTTTCTTTTTCGGTCTCTAAATTGTACCACACTGGAATTGAAACGCCTCTGTCCTCTTGATATTATCTACCTGCACAACTCTAAATTGTACCACACTGGAATTGAAACTAAGTCCGCAGGTAACGTTACATTCTCTACCGTCAAGCTCTAAATTGTACCACACTGGAATTGAAACTTGGGAAATATTATTATGTTTCTCGGGGGTTTCAAACTCTAAATTGTACCACACTGGAATTGAAACACGTGGAGCGTTAGGGCTTTTTTAATGCGTTCTACTCTCTAAATTGTACCACACTGGAATTGAAACGCGCTGATGCCTGCTACTTCCGCTATTGCGGGTACTCTAAATTGTACCACACTGGAATTGAAACATGGAATTTGAAGTTCGAATCTTCACTCGACCACAACTCTAAATTGTACCACACTGGAATTGAAACCCCGGTGGGGGTGTGGCGCGGTTTCCATACGTATGCTCTAAATTGTACCACACTGGAATTGAAACCGCTTTCAGATATTCCGCGTCGGAAGCAACGGTTCTCTAAATTGTACCACACTGGAATTGAAACTTGTCTGGGTTTCAAGCACACAGTCATTTTGGATCTCTAAATTGTACCACACTGGAATTGAAACATATACATTCTTGCGAGTTTCTATTATTAATTTACTCTAAATTGTACCACACTGGAATTGAAACGAAGGAAGATTTAGTATAAATCCGGTGTCTTTTTTCTCTAAATTGTACCACACTGGAATTGAAACTATCATACAATAAAGCGTGTGAGCAGTTCGGGCGTGCTCTAAATTGTACCACACTGGAATTGAAACCAGCTTGGCGAGGTGCGGGACTTCTACCCACTAAGCTCTAAATTGTACCACACTGGAATTGAAACATGTGGGCGACGCGGATACCTATCTTTGGACGGACCTCTAAATTGTACCACACTGGAATTGAAACATGCATGGAAAAAACTTTTTGACGAGCCGGACATCCCTCTAAATTGTACCACACTGGAATTGAAACATAAATTTAACTTGTTCAGAATTTGGGTTTGTGTCTCTAAATTGTACCACACTGGAATTGACATAATTTTCTTTTTTCATGTCACTATCGGTACGGAAAACTTCTTTTAAGGCATGATTTTGCACATAAAAATATAATTTCCTACCTTTGTAAAAGTCGATTTCAAGCAATTTTTTAAAGAATAAGAATCAAAATGCAACCACTCGCGGAAAGAATGCGTCCCAAAACGCTGGACGAATACATCGGGCAAAAACACTTGGTAGGCGAAGGGGCTATCCTTCGCACTATGATTGACTCCGGGTTAGTGGCTTCTTTTATTTTATGGGGACCGCCGGGTGTAGGTAAAACCACGTTGGCGCGCATCATAGCCAATCAGTTGGAACGTCCGTTTTACACTTTGAGCGCCGTAACTTCGGGCGTAAAAGACGTACGTGAGGTCATTGAAAAAGCCAAATCCGCCAAATTCTTCTCACAAGCCAATCCCATTTTGTTTATTGACGAAATTCACCGTTTCAATAAATCGCAGCAGGATTCGCTGTTGGGCGCGGTGGAAAACGGCACTATCACGCTGATAGGCGCCACTACCGAAAATCCGTCTTTTGAAGTAATTACGCCGTTGCTTTCCCGCTCGCAGGTGTATGTATTGAAATCATTGGACGAGGCGGATTTGATGGAACTTGCCGAGCGCGCTATTAAAACTGATTTGGAACTGAAAAAGAAGAGCATCGTTATTGAAGAGCAAGAAGCGCTGATGCGTTACGCCGCGGGTGATGCGCGTAAACTGCTGAACATCTTGGAATTGGTGGTAAATTCAGAGCCGGATGAAAAAGTGCGCGTTACTAACGAAATAGTTACCGACCGATTACAACAAAACCCGATGGCGTTTGACAAAGACGGCGAACTGCATTACGATATTATTTCCGCTTTTATCAAATCCATCCGCGGTAGCGACCCCGACGCGGCGGTGTATTGGCTTGCGCGTATGGTGGCGGGTGGTGAAGACCCTAAGTTTATCGCGCGCCGATTGGTTATTTCTGCTGCCGAAGACATTGGGTTAGCCAATCCTAACGCGTTGCTGCTTGCCAACGCCTGCTTTGATACGCTGCAAAAAATCGGCTGGCCCGAAGGGCGGATCGTACTTTCTCAGACGGCTATCTATCTCGCCGCATCGCCCAAAAGCAATTCCGCTTATATGGCTATTAACGATGCGCTCGCGTTGGTGGAAGAAACCGGAAACCTGCCTGTACCGCTGCATTTGCGAAACGCGCCAACCAAACTGATGAAGAATTTAGACTACGGCAAAAACTACAAATATTCGCATGATTTTGAAAACAACTTTGTGGAACAACAATTTTTGCCGGATAAAATAAAAAACAGACGAATTTGGAAAGTGCAAAAAAACCAAGCCGAAAGCAAACTCGGCGAATGGCTGCGGTTTCTGTGGAAAGGACGATTTTAATTTGGCATAAGTATTGACTAGATATATCAATAAAAATACGTTTGACTTCATATAAATATATTCCGATGAAAAAACACCTTCTATCTGCGTTTGCATTTTTGTTAGCTTTTACTCTTGTGGCGCAAAAGAACAAAAATAACTACACCTTTGCTTCCCAAATAAACGTGATGACTTTCAATCTCCGTTATGATGGTCCTAATGATGGTGAAAACAGTTGGGTTCATCGTAAAGACGGTGTTACAAAAACAATTTTGTTGAACAATGTGGATATTCTTGGCGCGCAAGAAGTGCTTCATAATCAGTTGATAGATTTAGAGAAAGCGTTACCGGATTATACCTGGATTGGTGTAGGACGCGAGGACGGCATAGAAAAAGGCGAGTATTCCCCCATTTTTTATAATCACAATAAATTTACCGAAATAGGTTCCGGGTATTTTTGGCTGAGCCAAACGCCTTTTGCGGCGGGTTCCAAAGGATGGGACGCGGCGTGTGAGCGCATTGCTACGTGGGCAAAACTGAAAGACAATGCCAGCGGTATTGTTTTCTTTGTGTTGAATACTCATTTTGACCACATCGGACAAGTGGCGCGGGAAGAAAGCGTGAAATTAATCCTTGACAAAATCAATCTTTACACCCGAAAACAACAACTGCCCACCCTAGTTTTAGGCGATTTTAACGCTACCCCCACTTCCACGGTAGTAAAAATGATTACTGATAAAACTAACCCGCTTCATCTGACCGATGCGCGGTTGGCAGCGCCCAAAGTAAGTGGTCCGGCGTGGTCATTTCACGATTTTGGCAGAGTGCCCGTTGCAAAAAGAGAATTGATAGATTATGTTTTTGTACGGAACAACGTGAATGTATTACTTTATGAAGTGATAGACAATACCAAAGGCGGCACATACACCTCAGACCATTGCGCAGTGGTGGTAAAAGTGAAGTTATAAATCTCTAAAAATTTAGCCGATAAACCGCATATCGGTTAATCGGCAACTAACCGATGTGCGGTTTGTTGCATTAGTGTGCATATTGCCACACGGGCAAATTCTCACATGCGCTTATTGGCTCACTAACACCCTCATTTCACATTTCTTGCAATCAAATTCCAATCGGAATCGCTCATTTTTATGCTGAATAAAGAGCGGTTCTTTAAATGCAGCTTTGTATCCTTCTTTCGGACACCATCCTAACGCGTGTTTAATGCAGTATTTGCAGTACATCAATGGCACATCAGGTTCTGCGTTCACCTCAAATCCGGGCAAAATTTCCTGCACGCCTAATTGGCGGTAAAACGTTTCGGCTTTTTGATTGATAACATTTCCCAGATAAGTCAATTTCTTTTCGGGAAATTGGATGTTTTTTTTCGCTTGTTTTTTTCTTTCGGGCTGATAACGTTTTTCTCTTTCCGCTTCCAACAAATCTATCGTTTGTCGGCGCCATTCATTTAGTTGCGAGGCGGGAATAAACCAATCCGCCGAAGTTTTCACGCTTACCTCATCCGCCTCATAAATAGTGTTCCCTAATTTTGAGAGTTGATTAACAATGTTTTGTTTCGCGGTTTCCGCACTTTTAGCCGGTTGTTTTTCTGCGGGAAAATTCATTGAAACCGCAATGTCTTCTTCGTCGGAAATACGAATAGAAAAACCTCCTTCTGTTTCTGAAAACAATATACTTACCGCTATTTTCCGTTCGGAAGTTTTCCCATTGAGTATTTTATCAAAATCATTGTCTTGATTCCGATATACGCGAGTATTTATTTTAATATCCGGCATTTCAGACACAAAACACCTCACCCCCGACCCCTCTCCCGGACGAGAGGGGAGCGCTTTGTTTACACGAAATCCTTGCAACGTGCCGTTTTTATCGAAAAAACACAGTCCATCGCCATTGTGAATCTCTTTATCGGTATTGATTTCAATAAAGTTGACCTCACCCCCTACCCCCTCTCCCAAAGGAGAGGGGAGAATAAATCCCAACTCTTCACCTAATGACTTTGGGGTACTGAACTGCGATAAGCCTCTTTCCAATTCCCCCGAAAGAGGAACGTTTTTTCTGCCATACAAAAAATAATCCGTTGCGCCACGCCTGAAACTTTTCTCGGGATTCGGTTCAAAGAAAAAAGTAGTTTTTCCTACGGATGCTCTCTTTAAAAGTTCCTCTCCTTGGATGAGGGACTTAGGGTGAGGTATTAATTCGTCCAATTTTTTCAGATAATACGCCGTAATATTTTTCACATAATCCGCCTCTTTCAGTCGCCCTTCAATTTTGAAGGACGTTACGCCTGCCTCTATTAATTCTGCCAAATGCGCCGACAAATCCAAATCTTTCAGTGAAAGCAAGTGCTTGTTTTTCTGCAAAACACGCCCCTCAGCATCGGTGAGCGTGTACGGTAGGCGGCAATACTGGGCACATTCGCCACGGTTAGCGCTGCGCCCTATCATTGCCTGACTGATGTAGCACTGTCCGCTGTAACTCACACACAGCGCGCCGTGCACAAAGCATTCCAGTTCTATATCGGTATTTTCAGAGATATTCTTGATTTGTTCCAACGTAAGTTCACGCGCTAACACCACGCGTGAGAATCCAGCATCTTGCAAAAATTTTACTTTTTCTACCGTGCGGTTATCGGTTTGGGTGCTGGCGTGCAGCGCAATGGGCGGAATATCCAACTGTAAAATACCCATATCCTGCACAATCAACGCGTCCGCGCCTGTTTCGTAAATTTGACGGATAAGTTTCTCGGCTTGGGTAAGTTGCGCATCGGTAAGAATGGTGTTAAGCGCTACCAGTACTTTGGCACGAAAACGATGGGCATATCTTGCCAGCGTTTCAATATCCGACAGCGAATTTCCGGCTGCGGCTCGCGCGCCAAACATAGGCGAGCCAATGTAAACCGCATCCGCGCCGTGGTTAATTGCCGCCAAACCACATTCCAAATTTTTGGCGGGGGCGAGTAGCTCTATTTTACGCGTTCTATTAATGTCTATAAGGGGGATGTGGATGTGTTTTTGCTTCATCAAATAACTTGCGGGGAATGACATAGTCAAATCTTCCGTAAGAAACAGTTCTGTTTTCCAAGGGCTGTTTAAAGCCGAAACCACCGGAAATAATAAGGATTGTATCGTTTTCAAAGTTTACATTTTTGAAATAAATCTGTCCTTTCGTCCCGTTTTTTATATTGTTTTGTCCGGAATTAAATTCTCCTACAAATGCTTTGTGATTATCGCTCCCTAACGTAATTTTCTTATCGCTAAGCTTCTGAAAATCTTTAAAATCATTCACGCCCAATCCTTTGAATGAAAACACAACAGATTCCTTTCCCATAAACACAATAAGAAAACTGTCTTTTTCCGGATAAATGTCTAAGTAAGGATAATTATTATTCCAACTCCACATTCCTTCTATGTAAGGGATGGATTTCCATAGACTACCATTAATAAGCGCGGATGCAACATTTTCTCCGTTTTCAGTGTATTTGAGTAAGAGTGGATTGACAGGATCTTCCTCCGGCGAAAAACAAGAGTGAGAAATGAGCATTAAACCTACAAACAGGCTAAAAAAACTTGATTTTTTCATAGATAAAATTAAACTTTATACCAATCATTAGATTTATGTTTCTGATATCTTTTACGGGCGTGATATTACCTATTTCATCAATTTTGTAATAATTTAACGTAGGTAAAAGCCCATAATTCAGCCTACTGAAAATATGCCAGTTTTTCCGAAAATTGTAACCGGCACCTAATAAAACAGACAAATCAAAATCATTATAGGTATTATCAGCCTCTTTAAACAACTTGGGTGAACGCATCCAACCCGCAAATTCCAGCCCCCCGTGTATTGATATTTTTTTATTTACATCATAATTTGCCATCACAGGAAGAGTTATGTAATTCATTCTTTTCACAAAGGTAGTATTATCAAACTTTTGTTTGTAACCTTTTTGATTCATCAGTAATTCCAGTATAAAAGAAACATTTTCAGCAGATTTTAGCGGATAAAACTGGCAAGAAAGTCCTGCGAAATATCCGAATAAAGGTCTATTATTAGGAATTTCCTTTTCATCTAAAAGCAGATTATTGTGTTGTACATTGGACATATTAGCGCCTGCAAATATTCCAAATTGCGCACTTGCCCGGGAAACAAACAACCCACAAAACAGAAGAATCAAAATTTTAATTTGACTGATTTTTCTCATTTATATTTTATTTAAATTTGATTTGTTGACTACAAACTTCTTTCCTCACTTCTTCCATCTTCCACCTTCCCCTTCTTACTTAATACTTGCGATATCATAAGGCGTTTCTTGATATACGAAGTAGTTTAACCAATTGGTAAACATCAGATTAGCGTGACTCCGCCAGCGTACAAGGGGTTCGTTTTCAGGATTATCATCCAGATAATAATTTTGAGGTATTTTAATGGACAGCCCTTTTTTCACATCTCGCTTGTATTCCGTATCTAACGTATGCGCCGAGTATTCCGAATGTCCGGTGATAAAAAAATCACGCCCGTTACGCGCCATGACCATATACACGCCGGATTCCTGGGACTCGGAAAGCAGCGTGAGGTCTGCAACTTTCAGAATATCTTCCCGGCGCACTTCGGTGTGGCGACTGTGAGGAACGTGAAACACATCGTCAAAACCCCTGAAAATAGGATTGAGTTTTTCGTAGGTTTTATGCTCAAACACACCAAACATTTTTTCAGACAACGGATATTTCGGTATGCCGTAGAAATGATAAAGTCCCGCCTGAGCCGCCCAGCAAATATAAAGCGTAGAAGTTACGTGGGTGCGCGCCCATTCAAAAATACGCGTTATTTCTTCCCAATAATTTACTTGTTCAAAATCAAGATGTTCCACGGGCGCGCCGGTAATAATCATTCCATCGTAGTTACTGGCTTTTATTTTGTCAAATGTTTTGTAAAATGCCATCATGTGCTCAATAGGCGTATTTTTAGAGTGATGACTTTTCAGTTTCATAAAATCGATTTCAATTTGCAAAGGCGAATTGGAAAGCAAACGTACCAAATCGGTTTCCGTGGTAATTTTCAGTGGCATCAAATTGAGTACGACTATTTTTAGCGGACGTATCTCTTGTGTGGAAGCCCGTTCTGAGTCCATCACAAAGATGTTTTCTTTCCGCAAAGCTTCTACGGCAGGTAATTGTTTAGGGATATTTAACGGCATAATTTATTTTCGGTTTCGTGTTCCGGGTTTCAAGTTTCAGGTTTCAGGTTTCAGGTTTCAGGTTTCGGGTTTCAGGTTTCAGGTTTCGGGTTCCAAGTTTCAGGTTTCAGGTTTCAGGTTTCAGGTTTCGGGTTTCAGGTTTCAGGTTCCGGGTTTTAGTTCTTTCTGAACTCTTGAACTCTTAAACTCTTAAATTTTTGAACTCTTGAACCCGCCTCGCCGGCAGGCAGGCTTCTGGACTTATCACACTCTCTTGTCCGCGCCCCACATCAGTTTATTGCGCAGCGTATTGAAAAAAGTATGATGGTGTGGTTTAATTATTTTGATGGTGTAATCCGCTTTTCGGATTTTCAGGCGAGTATTTTGACTAAACGTTTTGGAATGTCCGTCCAGCGATACCAAAAAATTATTGGTACGGCTCTGCACTTTCAGTTCAATGACCCACGTATCCGGCACAATCAACGGGCGCACATTTAAACTGTGCGATGCTACGGGAGAAATCACAAAACTTGCCGCTTGCGGTACCACAATGGGTCCGCCCACACTCATAGAATATGCCGTAGAGCCGGTGGGCGTGGCAATTATCAGTCCGTCAGACTGATAGGTATTTATCAACTCACCATTGGCTTTTGCTTCCACCATAATCATGGACGAGCTGTCTTGTTTCTGAACCGTAATATCGTTCAGCGCGTAAGGAGTTTCCAGCCGCGTGCCGTCATTTGTTTCCAGCCGCAGCAGCGAGCGTTCCTCTATGCTAAACTTACCCTCTAAAACATCGGCGAGTGTTTCGGTCAAATTTTCCATCGCCACATCCGCCAAAAAACCGAGATGCCCGCTATTGATGCCCAAAATAGGGATGTTTTTTCTACCCACGCACGCCGCCGTGCCGAGAAAAGTACCATCGCCGCCAATGCTGAACGCCATATCCGCGGAAAAATCATCATTTTCAATCAGTTCAAAAAAACGAAAAGATTTATGCAATTTTTCTTGAATAAAGTCTTGTAAATAACCGTCCAGCAACGCGGTAATTCCTTTTTCGTCGAAAAAACGGATTAAATCGTCCAGTAAAAGTTCAATGCCTTCCCTGTGGCGATAAACAAAAATAGCGACTCTTTTCATATTTTCGTGCGACATAAGTTAAAATGTTTTTTTCGATAAATCCCTCAAATTCATTAAAAAACACAAAAGAAACGGACAATTGTTCTTTTTAGTCAGTTTTTTAAGTTATTTTTGTAAAGCAAAAACTTCCTACAAAGGAACAAAATGGAAACGAAATGCGCAAACTTTTTTTGTTCTATTAAGTTTGAAGAATGATTTTGGAATTCGTAATCAATGCGAATTAAGAGTTGAAACGGTGCTACGCACTTCTTGGTATATTCTTAATTACTTTGCTTTCCTACAAACCTGCCTCGCCGGCAGGCGGGTGAAAAACTGCTACGCAGCAAAGGTGCGTGGCACCGCAATCATTGGAAGATTTTATATCAACCCATGCATTCAGGTGCGTAGCACCGTTTCAGTGATGTTATTAGGTTTCAACTCGTAATTCGTAATTAATAATTCGTAATTAAACAAAATGACCACATTAAGCGTAAATATCAATAAAATAGCCACGTTACGCAACGCCCGCGGCGGGAATGTGCCCGATGTCCTCAAAGTAGCGCTGGACTGCGAGCGCTTTGGCGCTGATGGCATTACGGTACATCCACGCCCCGATGAACGACACATTCGTTATGCCGATGTAACCGCGTTAAAACCCATTCTTACTACCGAATTTAACATTGAGGGCTATCCTTCGCCGGATTTTATACGGTTGGTAAAAAGCGTGCAACCCGCGCAAGTAACGCTGGTACCCGACCCACCGGGCGCGCTTACCTCAAATGCCGGTTGGGACACAAAAAGAAATCTGGATTTTCTGCGCGAAGTGGTAGCTGATTTTAAACAAGCGGGCATTCGCGTGTCTATTTTTGTAGATACGAATTTAGAAAACATCGAGTATGCGGCTAAAACAGGGACTGACCGTGTAGAACTTTACACCGAACCTTATGCCGCTGAATACGCGCAAAACCACGCAAAAGCCGTAGCGCCTTTTGTAGAAGCCGCCCGGCGAGCGCGTGAATTAGGGTTGGGGTTAAACGCCGGTCACGATTTAAGTTTGGAAAACTTGGCGTATCTGCATGAAAATATTCCGTGGATGGACGAAGTTTCCATCGGACACGCCCTTATCGCTGACGCGCTCTATTTGGGACTTGCAGAAACAATAAAACGGTATAAAGAAGCGTTAAAGTAAGATATAGTAAACGAGTTTTACAGTAAACGAGTAAACAATAAGAAAGTAGAGAAAAAAATATGAAACAACGTTTTTATTTTGACACTTCTGTGTTTGGTGGGATTTTTGACGTTGAATTTGAGATAGCCACTTTGCAACTTTTTGAAAGAGTAAAGCTTGGAAAAGTTATTTGTGTCTATTCAGATTTAACAGAAACGGAACTAGCAGGCGCCCCCGAAAAAGTACGTGAATATTTTAAAACTCTGCCAAGAGAGTTTATGGAAAAAGTAATTGTTAATGATGAGATTATTCATCTTGCAAATAAATACATCGAAGAAAAAGTGGTCGGTGAAACAAGTTTTGATGATTGTTTACATATAGCCACAGCCACTTTGTATAAAGTAGATATTCTTGTAAGTTGGAATTTTAAGCACATTGTAAATTTGTATCGAATAAGAGGGTATAATTCAATTAATTTAAGACTGAATTACACACAGTTAGAAATACGTTCACCAAAAGAAATTGTAGAATATGAAAACTAAGGAAAAACCAATAGAAAAACAGTGGGATACGGTAAAAACTTTTAGAAAAATAAAAGACAAAATCTCAAAAGATTTATTCGGTAAAAATGCTGACCAAATAAAAGAATATTTGAAAGTAAACAGCTATAAGCTAAATGCTGAATAAATATGCCAATGTGAGAATGTGCCAATTTGTAGCGAAAAAAAGCAGACATTATTTCAGAAACAAAACTATTTTGAAATAAATATTTTCTTTAAAAAACAAATAACGCGAAGCAAATAACAACTAAATAACGCCGTAAGGCAAATTAAATTCTAAAAAAGAATGAACTTACTCGTATTATTGCAAACGGTGGTAGATTCCACCAACGTAGTTACTACTGCCGTTCCGGCGGAAGCACCGAAAATGAATCTATGGGCAATGGCTCAGTACGGCGGTCCGATAATGATAGTGCTGGCGCTGATGTTCGCCATAGCCATTTACTTTTTTATAGAGCGGGTGATAACTATTAAAAAAGCCTCTCAGGAAGACAACACCTTTATGAACCGCGTGAAAGATTACATCCACGAGGGTAAAATAGAATCCGCGCTTAAACTCTGCCGCGATGTAAACTCACCGGCCTCGCGGATGGTGGAAAAAGGAATCACGCGACTGGGACGCCCTTTAAACGATGTGCTGGTAGCAGTGGAAAACGTGGGCAATCTGGAAATTGCCAAATTGGAAAAAGGATTGGTGATTATGGCAACCATTGCAGGCGGCGCGCCCATGCTCGGTTTCCTCGGCACGGTTACGGGGATGGTGATGACATTCTTTACCATGACCCAAAACCCAACGGGCGTAGTACAACTCAAAGACCTTTCGGAAGGAATGTACCAAGCCATGGTAACCACCGTAGGCGGTTTGATAGTGGGAATTTTGGCATATTTTGCCTATAATTATCTGATTTCGAGGATTGATTCGGTCGTGCGCACACTGGAAACACGCACGTTAGAATTTATGGACTTCTTGAATGAACCCTCGAAATAGTTTGCAGTTTGCCTGCCGTCGAGGCAGGTTCGTAGTTTGCAGTTTTCTAACTTTGACAAAGTTTAGAACTTTGTCAAAGTTGAAAAGCATTTGCTTATTTTAAAATTAGTAAATTAGAATATGAAAAACGCATTATTTTCCATCGTTTTATTATTGGTTTCCACCGCAGGATTTGGACAAAAAAACGACAAAGACATCCGATATTTTGACGAGCCTATTGTTACCGATAGCTTATCTACTTTAATGATCCCTATTCGGTATAACGCGAGCTTCTTCTCATCCAACAAATTGGCTTATTGGAATGATTATTACGCCAACGTGTTGTTTTACAATTTTAAATCAAACATAACCAAAAAACTCTTTCAGGAAGAAACATTTATCAAGATACCGACAGATAATTCCAATAAATTTTATGCTGAAAGAAATACAAAAAAACTTTCAACGGATAAATGGATTTTCTTTTTTGTGAAAAATATAGATTCTGACAAAAATGGAAAAATAAATAACGATGATCCCACTATTTTATATGTATCCGATAAACAAGGGAATGACTTGAAACCAGTAACACCCGATAACGAGAGCGTGATTTCATTAGATACATTTGAAAAACAAGGATTCATTTTAGTTAAGATGCAACGGGACTTAAATAAGAACAATAAGTTTGAGGATGATGATAAAGATTTTTATTTCTTGCGCTTTGATTTGACTACCCTGAAAGCGGTGGATAAAATAGAGATAAAACAATAATTTCGAAACAATAACTAATTAAATAAATTCCCCTTATGGGGGTTAGGGGGCTACAATATGGCTTTAAAAAGAAGAAACCGGGCAGAAGCGGCATTTTCGATGGCATCAATGACAGATATTATTTTCTTGTTGTTGCTGTTTTTCGTGATTTCATCTACAATGACTTCGCCCAACGACATAAACGTAAATTTACCGGAAAGCAGCGCCACCAAATCTACAAAGCAAGTGATAGCGCGTGTTTCCATTGACAAACAAGGCAATTATTTCCTCGCCACCGGCAGCGAAGAAGCGCAGCCCGTTTTGGTAGAACAATTGGAACCGCAAATTATGCACATTGTGGCGCAAGATACCGCCAACACGTATGTGGCGCTCTATGCCGACCAAGACATCGCTTACAAGGAAGTAGTAAAAGTGCTCGACATCGCTAACCGGAATAAACTGAAATTAGTGATAGCCACCAAACCCGCGCCGAAACAAAAATAGAATGACACTCAGAAAGGAAAAAATATACGCTTTGGCAGGTTCTATCATCGGCTGTATCATAGCGCTACTTATCTTGCTGCTGGTCTATATGCCTGTAATTTATCACGATAATGTGTTAGACGAAGGCGTAATGGTCAGTTTTGGCGATGCGGCAGACGGTGGCGGCAATGATTTGGAAGTCAAAGAAGCGTATATGCCGCCCGTAGCGGCACAAACGCCCCAAACCACCGCCAAAAATCTTCCATCGGAACAAGATTTGATAACGCAAAAAACCGCCTCGCCCGTAAAAGTAACAGAACCAAAAAAACCGACAGTGGACAAAAACTCGCAAGCCGATTTACAACGGCGTGAAGAACAACGTCGCGTGCAAGCCGAACAGCAACGTCGCGCGCAAGCCGCCTCTACGGCTCAAAACGTTATTGGCGGCGCGTTTGGCAGCACTGGTGGAAGCGGAAGCGGTACCACCGGTGGCGATACGCGCCAGGGAAATCCGGCGGGAAGCGGCACGGCAGGTGGAAACTCTTGGTCGCTTAACGGGCGTAGTTTGGTAGGCACACTGGTAAAACCCAGCTATTCCAGCAATGTGGAAGGAAAAATTACCGTGAGCATACGTGTGGATGCTAACGGCAATGTAACTTCGGCAAGCGTGGTATCGCCCTCAACTATTTCAGACGCTTCGATGCGTAGCGGCGCCACCACCGCCGCCCGGCAAACCAAATTCAGCGGTGGAAGCGGCGTAGTGGTAGGAACTATCACGTATTATTATAAACTAAATTAAATCTCAAATAAACGAGTGAACAAGTAAGCCAAAGAAAACCAAAGAAAAAAGAAGTGCATTTGTATTTCGAAGGATATTTTACTAAAAAAAATAGAAACACAAGGTTGTCTGAAACTGCAACTTACAATAAGAACAAACTTCTAAACTTTTAAAACCATTGAACTTGTAAACTCTTAAATTATTGAATTTTAACTTCTAACTTCTAACTTCTAATTTTATATGAAAGCATACATTTTTTTAGCTGAGGGCTTTGAAGAAATTGAAGCCATAGCGCCGATAGACATTTTACGTCGTGCCGAAATTGAAGTCGTTACCGTTTCCATATCCGAACACAGCAAAGTAACGGGCGCGCATAACATCCCCGTATTTGCCGATAAATTATTCAGTGAAATACCGGTAGAAGCCGATGATTACCTCATTCTTCCCGGCGGAATGCCCGGGACTGCCCACCTGATGGCACACGAAGGACTTAACGCGTTGGTTAAAAAACAGTACGATTCCGGAAAACAAATGGCAGCCATCTGTGCAGCCCCCTCACTGCTGGGGAAATTAGGATTGCTGAAAGGCAAAGAAGCTATTTCATATCCGGGATTTGAGGAAAATTTGCTCGGCGCGAAGATTTCTGATAAAACAGTAGTTAAATCCGGCAATATCATTACCGCCAAGGCGCCGGGCGTAGCCATTCCTTTCGCGCTAAAAATTGTGGAAACATTGAAAGGCAAGGAAGTTGCCGATAAAGTAGCCGGGGAAATTTATTTTGAAAAGTAAAATATGAAAAAAATCTATATTTTTGCGCTTGCTTTTTTGCTGATAGCGTGTAACAATACCGGAAAATTTACCGTATCCGGAACTATTTCCGAGGCCAAAGACCAAACGCTTTATTTTGAACACGCGGGGTTGGTCAAGGACAGTTTGATAGATTCAGTGAAATTATCTGAAAACGGTAACTTCAAATTTCACTCTAAACGTCCGGCGTATCCCGACTTATACAAACTGCGCGTGGGCAATCAGCAACTGATACTGGGCATAGATTCCACCGAAGAAATATCCATAAAAGCGAGCGCCAACAACTTACTGAACGCTCAAATTACCAATTCCACGTCTTCCACCGATATACAAACGTTGCGAAAATCAGTGTTCAATATGCAAAATCTGGCGCTATCCATTGGAAATGAAAAAGACGCCGTCAAACAAAAAGCGCGGATAGACTCGTTTAATACTTCGTTAGAAAACCACAAGAAAAGCGTGTTGGATTTAATTCTGAGAAATCCACGTTCTATGGCGGCATATTTCGCGCTTTATCAGCAAATTAACGGGCAATACATCATTAATCCGTATATCCGGGAAGATAGGAAATACTTTTCGGCGGTAGCTACCTCTTTTGACGCCTATATGCCAGATTACCAACGCTCTATAAATTTACACAATTTGGTTATTGACGCTTTGAAACAAACCAAAGCCGATGAACAACAACAACTTTTATCCCAACTTCAACAAACCCACGGCATAAATTATCCTGAAATAGAGCTGAAAGATAACAAAGGCGCCGTACGTAAACTCTCTGATTTTCAGGGAAAAACCATTGTACTGGATTTTTCGGCGGTTTCAATGAATAATTTTGTGGATTATACGTTTGATTTACGCGATATTTATAACGCTTATTCCGGTCGGGGTCTGCAAATTTATCAAGTTTCGCTGGATGATAACAAAATGCTTTGGGAACGCGGTGTGGCTAACCTGCCTTGGATTTGCGTACGCGATAATAACGGCTCGGCTTCCCGCTACATTTCAGTTTATAATGTTCAAAATATTCCCACCCTATTTTTAATAGATAAAAAAGGGGCTATTGTAGGCAGATACAATGATTTTGAATCGTTAAAAGCGGCTATTAAACGTGTAATTTGAAAAAATAGCACTACAAACTTGGTAAAAATACCAAAAGTTGGTATATTTGAAAAAAATAAATTTCAAAAATGGGAAAAAATACATCCATATTGCTCGGTGATTATTTTGATAACTATGTCAATGAGAAAGTTCGTTCCGGAAAATACAGTTCTGTCAGCGAAATAATTAGAGCCGCTCTTCGTTTACTGGAAACAGAAGAAAATAAATCAAAAACACTTATCAACGAGTTAAAAACCGGTGAAAAAAGCGAGATAGTTAAAAACTTTGACCGAAATGAAAATTTAAAAAGACTTCACGCAAAACATGTAGCTCAATGAACTATGAAATAAGTGAAAAAGCAAACGAAGACATAAACAATATCTGGTTGTACACGTATGAAAATTGGTCTCGGGAACAGGCAGACAGATATTATAACCTGATAATGGACGAAATAGAGTTTATTGCCGATAATTTTGAATGCGGAAAGTCTATGGAACATTTGAGAAAAGGCTATCGTTCAACAAAGGTAAAATCACACGTAATATTCTATAAAAAATCTTCTAAAAATAGGGTTCAAATCATAAGGATTTTACATCAGAATATGGATGTAGAGCGCCGAATAAACGATTAAAGCATTCTAATTACCTTAAAAACAGTTGCGTATATAGTTTCAAAAAAGAAATATTGAAAAAAGAACTGACTGAATTTATAAAACGGCAAGCGGTGGAACTTGGTTTCGACGCTTGCGGTATGGCAAAAGCGGAATTTTTGAAAGAAGATTCCGTGTTTTTTAACCGATGGCTTGCCGGCGATTTTCACGCCTCGATGAGCTATCTGGAACGCAATCGGGATAAGCGCCTTGACCCACGCATCATGGTAGAGGGGTGCAAATCGGTAATTGTGGCGCTGATGAATTATTATCCGGCACAGATCCAGCCCGCCAACGCGCCCAAAATAGCTAAATACGCGTATAGTAGAACGGATTATCACCTGGTTATCAAAGAAAAACTCAGAGCGTTAGAAGAGAGCATTATTGAAAAATTTGGCGAAGCGTGTTTTAACCTGAACGCGCAGCATCTTTTTGTGGATTCGGCGCCTGTTTTGGAACGCCGCTGGGGGGAACGAGCCGGATTAGGTTGGATAGGACGAAACAAAATGCTGATAAATCCAGTGTTTGGTTCGCACTTTTTTTTGGGCGAGTTGTTTATAAACCAAGAACTTGAATACGACAAGCCTCAGAAAAACCGCTGCGGTACGTGCAGAAAGTGCTTGGACGCTTGCCCCACTCGGGCTTTAAGCGAAGAAAACGGATTAAACGCCCATCGCTGTATTTCTTATCAAACCATTGAAAATAAATACGATATTGACGAAGAAATCCGTGGCAAACTTTCCGGTTGGACGTACGGCTGCGATATTTGTAACGACGTCTGCCCCTGGAATAAATCCCGCGCTAAACCGCAGGTTAACAATAATTTGGAAATCGTACCGGAAATAATCCACTGGTCAGAGTCGGATTGGCTTAATCTTGATAAACAAACTTTCAATAAGGTTTTCAAGCATTCCGCGGTGCAACGAGCCGGATTTGAAAAACTAAGAAAAAATATTCTTTATACTTCCACAAATGAATAACGCATCGTCATTAAAGGTCTATGGGGAAATGTTCTCTACATTTTTCAAAATCGGCAGTTTTACCATTGGCGGTGGTTATGCCATGATTCCTTTGATTCAGAAAGAGGTGGTGGAAAATAAAAAATGGATGGACGAGCGAGAGTTCATAGATATGCTGGCGTTGGCACAGTCCGCGCCGGGCGTTATTGCCATTAACACCGCCATTTTTATCGGGTACAAAATGAAAGGCGTGAAAGGAAGCCTTGTAACTACGTTGGGAAGCGCGCTGCCTTCTTTTTTGATGATTTTGTTGATAGCCATGGTGTTTACCAACTTCAAGGACAATCCCGCGGTAGAACGCGTTTTCAAAGGTATTCGCCCCGCGGTAGTGGCGCTTATCGCGGCGCCGCTGTGGAAAATGTCAAAATCTGCCCGCATCACGTGGAAAACCGCTTTTATCCCTGTGGGCGCCGCATTGCTGATTTGGGGCGCGGGTATTTCGCCCATTTATGTGGTTGCCATAGCCATTGTGGGCGGTTTGTTATATGGCGTTTATAAAAATCCTGAGACGTGAGATTTGGGATTTGGGAAGTGGGATTTTTGAGGAATGACTGCGAACTGCAAAATGAAAACTGCAAACTATTGACTATAATTACTTTATTTCAATCTTTTCACCTAGAAACTTCGGTTGTTTGTTGGTTAGCAAATCCAAAAACACTTTTACACGCGCCAATTTTTCCCTGACATTGGTCTTAAAACCGTTGTAAGCGTTTACATCCTTCGCGTTAAAACCTACGGCTTGCAGTCCCAGACGCTGCGCGATATATACTGCGCGCTCGTTATGAAACCGCTGAGAAATCACGGTAAAACTCGTTTGTCCGAAGATTTTATGCATTCTAATAACCGAATCGTACGTGCGAAATCCGGCATAGTCCAAGTAAATCACACTGTCCGGCACACCTAACCTAACCAACGCATTTTTCATATCTTCCGGCTCGTTGTAATGCTTCACGCTGTTGTCGCCACTGATGACCAGCGCGCTGATTTTTCCGCTTTTATATAGTTCATAAGCGGCGCGTATTCGGTACGTGAAGTAGAGATTTTGCTGCCCGTTAGCCAGATACTGCGATGTGCCGAGCAATAATCCGGCTTTACTGTATGGAAGCGCATTTATATCGGCATAAACCATATTTCTTGTTCCGTGTTCCACCGTTTTATCCGCTGCGAAAATCAGTACAATCGTTAATACGGACAAAAAAATTAGGATTCGTTTAATGAGCTTGGGAAATTTATGTTTGCGGTGCGAAGTCATAAGAAAATATTGTTGAAATACTTTTGTGATTCTAATTTTCTACTTCGATTGATTTCTCTTTCCCATTTACAATATTTAACAGAACCAACTTATTTCCATTTGTAAATGCTAATGTTGTATCATCATTACTCCAATCCCTTACAACCCCATAACATGAGAAGTTTGAAGTTAGCCCACCCTTATGGTCATATATAAATGTCTGTATATCTTTAAAATTATATTTTCTCTCAGTAGGACTAGTTAATTCATTCTTCAGAGCTCTTGAATATATAATCTTCGTTGCATCAGAAGAGCATAATACCCCCAAGTTCGTTTCAATTTCATTTGAAATGAGTTGTTTTTTTTGATTCAAATAATTATAAGAAAATAAGCCTTTTATTGGAAAATTATCATCCCCTTCATAATGAGAAAAAGTATAAAAAACGGTGGTATCTTTTTCTGACCAACCAACGATATTTACGTTAGACTTAGGCAGTTTCGTTTTTATTACTTTGGAATTTTGAAGGTCATAAATAATGGGAGAAATCGTCGGCATAATTGAGTAAAACAAAAAATTATCATTGTTAGATAAAAGTGTGCTCATATGGTTATTTCTATCCGTTGATACTTCAATGTTTTCAGAGGAACCCAATTTTCTTCTATAAACAGAAGGTTCGCGGTTATTAATACCAGCAATATAATACGATTCTTTATTTCTTCGAGAATAAGTCAAAAAGTATTCATTTCCTTTAGAACTACCGTTTGCTTCAAATGTTTTGTTCACAACATTAAATATATACTGTTGAACTAAGCCTAAGTGTTTTGATAGTAAAATGATATTTTGGTTATCACACCAATTTAACGAAGTCTTATATGCAAAATCAGAATTGTAATCTTTCAACTCGTTTGAATTTGTACATCTTGTTAGTGTCTGATTCTTTATATCATATAAGAAAAGATCTGTAATCATCTCAGCAGTTAACAACAACGCAATTTTATCTCCTTCTGGTGAAAACTCAAATTCTCGAACAGTCGTTTTATTTAAACTGTCAACAATTAGACAATGAGATAATTCATCTTTATCCCAAGAATACAGTCTTAAGTCTGTAATATTATTATTACCAATTGCCAAAGCAATCATCCTAGAAGTAGGAGAAAATTTAGCATCCAAAATATGAGGATTTTGGGATTTAAAGTATTGTGCACTTGATAAAAGAAATAACAATAAGATTAATTTTTTAGCCATTTTGTATATTATAACGTGTTTCTAAAGCCCCTTGGGAGTCTCTTGTTTTAGGAATTTTCGAGAAATCTTTTGTAAAAAAATAGTAGTCTCTATTCCGTCATTCCATATACGTCATTATCTGTAATTTATTCGACCCACAAAGTTCCAACAGAATAGGTTTTAGCTTGTCCGCTGATGACGACTCTTTCCCCTCTATCTTCACAATACAGTTTGCCTAATCGCTCAGATAATTGTAAAGCATAAAGTTCCTTTTTATAAAGTCTTTTTGCCCAAAATGGAATTAAAGAACAGTGCGCCGAACCTGTTACCGGATCCTCTAAAATAGATGCTTGTGGTGTGAAAAATCTGGAGACAAAATCGCAATTATCACCTACCGCAGTTACTATTACGCCCCCGGGATTGAGGTTGATTTGATCAAACAGTGATCGGTTAATTTTAATATTTCTAATTTCAGTTTCGTTTTCGTAAACCAACACATAATCTCTCGCTTTTAAAACTTCTTTCGGCTGAATATTTAGAGAATCTGAGATTATTGTTGGTAGATTGTGTACAATGGGCATTCTTGAAGGAAAATCCATTTTATAAAGACCGTTCTCAATCTTAATAATTAAATCGCCACTCAACGTTTCAAAAATAATTTCATCACTCTTGTAGCCGAGGATGCTTTTTAAGCAATGCGCAGCCGCCAATGTGGCATGTCCGCACAAATCCATTTCAATTTCCGGCGTAAACCAGCGCAAGTGAATTTTGTCCCCTTTAACCACGAAAAAAGCGGTTTCGGCAACCGCGTTTTCTCTCGCTATTTTTAATAAGACATCGTCCGACAACCATTTATCAAGAGGTACAACACAAGCCGGATTTCCACCGAAAACATGCTCTGTGAAAGCGTCAATTTGATAAAGGTTGTGGTTCATGGCGCGGTATATAATTTTGCCATTTTATATAAACGATTGACTTTAATCAATTGGAAACAGATTGATAAGATAAACTAATTCAGATACCAAAACAACCTTAATCAATCATCTCAAAGCCCGTGTAAGGCACCAACGCTTTCGGCATCTTTATTCCTTCGGGTGTTTGGTTATTTTCGAGCAAGGCGGCAACAATTCTTGGCAACGCTAACGCGCTTCCATTGAGCGTATGAACGAGCTGCGTTTTTTTGTCGGCATTCCGGTAGCGGCATTTCAGGCGGTTGGCTTGATAGCTTTCAAAGTTAGACACAGAACTTACTTCCAACCATCGTTGCTGCGCGGCGGAATACACCTCAAAGTCGAATGTAAGCGCCGAGGTAAAGCTCATATCCCCACCGCAAAGCCGAAGAATACGCCACGGCAGTTCCAGTTTTTCCACCAATGACTGCACATACTCTACCATTTCAGTCAAGGATTGATAAGAGTGTTCGGGCGTGTCAATGCGCACAATTTCCACTTTATCAAATTGATGCAGGCGGTTCAGTCCGCGAACGTCCTTGCCGTAAGAACCCGCTTCCCGGCGGAAACAGGCTGAATAAGCCGTATTTTTAATGGGCAACTCTTTTTCGTCCAAAATCACATCTCGGTAAATGTTGGTAACAGGCACTTCCGCCGTGGGGATTAGATACAAATCGTCCACCGTACAGTGGTACATTTGCCCTTCCTTGTCGGGCAATTGTCCGGTGCCGTAACCCGAAGCGGCATTTACCACGTAAGGTGGTTGCACTTCCAAATATCCGGCATCGCGTGCGGAATCAAGGAAAAAGTTGATAAGCGCTCGTTGCAGGCGGGCGCCTTTGCCTTTATACACCGGAAATCCGGCGCCGCTGATTTTCACGCCGAGTTCAAAGTCAATCAAATCATACTTCTTAGCCAAATCCCAATGGGGCAGGGCGTCTTTGTGAAGTTCAGGCACGGCGCCGCCAGAGCGTTCCACGAGATTGTCTTCGGCATGTTTGCCTTCCGGTACGCTTTCGTGCGGCAGGTTAGGCACTTGCACGAGCAGTTCATTGAGCTTCTGCTCAATTTCCGCCTGACTTTCGGTCAATTGACGGATGTTTTCTTTCAGCGTAACGGTTTTTTCTTTGGCGGCGTTAGCTTCCGCTGGTTTCCCTTCCTTGAAAAGCTGCCCGATTTCTTTGGACAGCGCGTTCATTTCCGCGGAAAAATTATCGGCAGCGGTTTGCGTTACTTTTCTTTTTTCATCTAAATCAATGATTTGATGGACGATATGCGCGCCATCAAAATTTTTCTTCGCCAACCTACGGATGACTTCGTCCGTATTTTCGGTAATGTATTTGAGTGTCAACATATTTTTAATTTACGATTTTTTAATTTACAATTTTAGACTATCAGCCAATTGTATTTCAGAGATAGGATTTTAGTGTTTAGTATTAACAGCCGCTTTTCTGTCAATGCAGTAATCTTTTTTCTACCAGCGCCAGCGGTGTGAAAGTCTATTTAAAGATATTCATTTCTTCGTTATAAATAGGACTTTCTATGCCTAAAAAATTGAGGACGCTGTGAAAAACGTGATGTTGTGTCAATGACTGATTGGGTTTGAGTTGCCGCGTACTATCAGACATCCACACAATAAAAGGTATTTCATATTGTTCCTTAGGCGCGATACTCATCGGTACACCGTGCATATAGAGGTTTTTTTCGCCCAAAGACTCGCCGTGATCCGAAACAAAAATCATCGAACTATCATATTCTTTCAATTCTTTCAATGTTTCAATCAAGGTATGCAGCAGATAATCGGTATATACAATCGTATTATCATACGCATTCATCAGTTCTTCTTTTGAGCATTTTGCCAGTTCCACACTATTACAAACGGGTTTAAATACCTCAAATTTAGCTGGATATTTTTTACTGTATGCCGGACCATGACTGGTGCTGGTGTGCAGTATTATCAGAACTTTATTTTTCTCACTTCCCAGTATTTCTTCTTTCAGCCCGCTTAAAAGAATCTCATCGTAATCGGGCTGTTGTCCTTTGCTGTTTGCCATCAGCGCCTCTGCGTTTTTATAATTTTTTATATGCACCGGTGGTTCGCCCCAGTTAGAAGTTCGCCAGGCTACCTCTACGTTGTTTCTAAACAAATAATTAGGCAGAATTTCATATAAATCGCCGGTATCTTTATGGTCTAAGATGCACTTTACCCCGGCGGTAGTATAGGTGGCGCCAGATGTGGCATTGAAATGATACAGATTCGGGGTGGTGGACAATAAAGGATTGGTGTTCTTCTCATAGCCGTACAACGAAAAATTCTGACGTCTTGCCGATTCACCTATCACTAAAACTACCACCGATTTTTTATTGTCTTTTATCTTGGCATCCGGCAATAAAATTTCTTTCTTATTCTCCTGATACTTATGCGTATAAAAGCGTGAAGTATTCACAAGGTAAGACCAAGGCATCGCCAGCCCCCCCAACGTGGTAGAATGTTTATCAATCCACAACCAATTGCTCGCGTTCCCCAATATTAAAGCCACGATAAAAAGCAAAGTTACCGAAAAAGTAACTAAAAATTTCTTCAATGTCTCTTTTATTATTTTGGCTTTAACAATATAAATGGAAGGAATAATGCCAAAGAAGATAACGTATAACACTAATTTTAGTGAAAAAAAACTGCTGGCTTCACCATAATCCGTGTTAAACACATTTCCTATCATGCTGTCATCAATGATAACGCTGTAAGTATTCACAAAATAAATGGCAATAGAACTCACTATAAAAGTAAAGACCATCAAAAACTTCCCGACATAACGCGACATGGAAAGGAACAGGTAGTAAGCAAAAGCATTAAATACCAGCATTAAGATTATTAAACTGACAACAATCAAAATGCCGCCAAAACTCTTATAATCAAGATTATTAAAAACAAATTTGAAAAATGGGTAATGAAAGAACAAAAAATTAAGCACACTCATCACCAACGCGAAATGAGTAAGTTTTATGTCTTTTTTTAGGATGGATAATCTATTTATCATAAAGTATGTTCTGTGTTCTGAAATCAGAATTGCAAAGTTACTAAAAACTTATCACTCTGTTTTTACGTTAAAAGAAAAATTCCACTTAAAAATCTTTCTATTTACTTAAAAATTTCTGAATTTTTTCGCTGAAAAGAATATAACAACCGGACATAATAAAAAAAGGCTTCCATAAGAGGAAACCTTTTTTGTGGACCCAGCTGGGCTTGAACCAGCGACCCCCTGATTATGAGAAACTCAAAAATGGTTTATATTTCTTTGCATTTTTTTGCAATACGCTCTCTACAATCTCTTATTGCATATTTTATTAGTTTTCTTTATATTGTTTTTCATTCCATATCTTTAAATGTTTCAGGATAGTTTCAGGAATGAAATGAAGAATAATGTGTAAATATAAAATACAAAGTTGCAGTTTCTTGAATGTTTCCAACTTTTTATTTACAAGGTAAATCAACTTGAAATTTTCTTATTTTTTTATGTAATTTTGTAAAAAAATGAGCTACACCAAAGTATAGAAATAGATTATTATCTTCAAAACCATAAAATATGCCTATTAACAAAAACGCATACATTAGATATCAAACTTTAGATAGATGTTTTAGAAACAGGGGTAAAAATTTTTACATTGAAGATTTAGTAGAACACTGTAATGAAGCCTTACTGTATCAAAATGGGATGACAAATGGAGTCAAAAAGCGACAAATATCCAATGACATTGATTTTATGGAAAGTGAAAAAGGTTGGTCTATTCCACTCGAAAGAATAAGAGAGGGAAGAAGAGTATATTATAGATACTCCGATTTGAATTTTTCAATACAAAACTCAATTATTACCGACAAGGAACTATCTCAACTACAATCAATAGTTACGCAATTGTCTTGTTTTCAAGGGCTACCAAATTTTGTGTGGATCGAAGAAATTATTAACAAATTAGAAACTGTGCTAAAATCGAAAGGGAATTATTATCCGATTGTTGGCTTTTCACAAAATTATTATTTGAAAGGATTGGAACATTTTATTCCACTTTTTGAAGCCATTCAAAACAAACAACCTTTGAGAATAGAATATAAGAGTTTTAAGACGAAACAAGATAGTGTAGTGGTCATACATCCATATTTCCTCAAAGAGTACAACCAACGCTGGTTTTTATTTGGGTTAAACAATGAATTGAAAACAATATCTAACATGCCTTTGGATAGAATACAAAAAGTTGTGAATACAAATGTTCTTTTTGTTGAGAACGAGTTGATAGACTTTGAGGAATACTTTGATGATGTTGTGGGGGTTACTGTATTTCGAGATAAAAATCCTGAAAAAATATTGTTAAAAATCAAAAATGAACGTTGGCCTTATATAGAAAGTAAACCTATTCACGGCTCTCAAACCATAAAAGAAAATAGTGATGAATACGTGTTAGTCCAGATCACAGTTCAAATAAACTATGAACTAATCGCCCTCATACTCTCTTTTGGTTGTGATATTACGGTGATAAGTCCACTGTCACTTCAAAATACTATTATAGAGAACATAAATCAATCCAAACAAAATTATTTTTATCTTTGCAAATAGAGTGCAAAAGTACGTAATATCTTTGTATCATAATCAGCTAAAATTATAAGATATATACGTTAGATTTATATGTTGATTAAAATACGAATATATTTTTAAGTTTTTTTATCTCAAATCTTATGGCATACATCACAACTTCAAATTCAAAAAAATTAGTTAAAACATTAAACGATGCTACACTTTATGAAATTGAAACATCCATATATAAAAAAGAAATTTACTTTTTTAACAAGAAAGAGATAGCAATATTAAAAGGAATAAGAGAATTTATACGTGACCCTGAAAATTTCAGACTCAAATATTACACACCCATTGTAATAAAGGACTCTTACATGTATGTATACCCAGAAAAACAGCCGGCATATCACAAAGATGATTCTTGCCAAAGATTAAAATCCAATTTTATCAATTTCTATATACCGGAAGAAATACGTCAAAGAGGGAATGAAGCAATCATAGAATTTAGAAAATGGTTTGACGAAAATAAACATTTTCTTGAAGAAGATGCTAAAAATTTCACATATAAAATGCAAGCTAAATTTTTTATTAAAACAGAAATTAATCCTAAGTCAATAGAGCTTCCAAACTCGGGTTATAAAGTATTTGATAATTACTCCTTGGAAGAAGTGGAGCGTCAGATAGACAATTTGTTAAAAGCAGCCGGAAGCTATTATCGAGAGAACCCTGATAAACAACATTTAATTAGACGCTTTCAAAAATTAACCTTTCTCGCTTATGTTTACGGTGATATATACAACAACGATTCAGGGTTGAATGATTCGGATTTGAAAAAATTCTTGAAGATGTACGATGAAGATTTTAAAATACCCGTAAAAGAGTTACTCATCGAATATTATAGGTTATTGTATAATCCGGATATGACATTTAGTGACACACTGCTGGATAAACTTGGCTTCAAACCCTGTGCAAGCTGTTTTAATAACAATGTAATAATAAAATTATAGATAGTTATCTTTTACTTTTACTCAGTTCTATGACGGAATAACCAAAAAGACATACAACTCAAATAAAAAATAATATTTAACCGGAAGCAACTTTATGAAACAAAAAATCAGTGTAAAAAACTTTCGAGTTTTTAAGGAAACCACAAATTTCGAGATAAGGCCACTCACATTATTGGTTGGTCCAAATAATAGCGGTAAAAGTTCTTTTACTAAATTATTATTGCTTCTTAAAAACGGCATTGAAAAACTAAACTTCAAGGATGGACAACATTGCTTAATAAATTTTAACAAAGTTCTATGTTGGAATACAGAAAGTAACATTTTATCGATTATAGTACCAAACAACGTACAGTGGCTTACAGATGATTTTGAAGTACACTTATCTTTTGCAGTAGTAAAAAATAATCCTAAGATTGTTGAAATATCTGTCAAAAATGAGAGTGAAGATCTTTTAAAAATAACAGCCACAGAGAATCGCTTATTTCATACGGAGAGTACCGAATCTGGTAATAACTTTTTCATTGATTGTGAAAAATACACGCTAAATATTAATATCAATTTACTGATTCAAATACTGTATAATAAACAACTAACATACATTTGCAATGTAAACCATGGGAAAAAGGAATTTATAGAAAAAAGTATAAATGTCGAAAATTCAACTTTAACTTTTTCAAATGCTCTACTTTTTAATAATTCAAATATGTACGATTTTGGGTATGGGAAGTTACCAGCAATGCTGATAGCTAATGAAATAGGAAGTTTAGAAAAAGATTATCTTTTATATAATGCTATGGTAAATAATGAAAACATTACCATAAAACATAAATTAGATATTCAAAAGTGGCAAAAAGAAATATTTGAACATATAGATTTGACTTTTAATGAATATTCTGACAACTTATTTAATTGGGATTTGACTTATCTTCTTGCAGAATTTATTCCAAAGTTAAATTCTATGGCTAAAGAGAGACTAAAAGAGCGTATTATCTCGGAACTTAATTTGACCAATGCGGATATAGTAAAAATTACAAATACTAAGTTAGCCGATTTGATATTTAACAAACATAAAGTGCCAGATTTTGACTCCCCATACGACTATAATTTTATAGAACAACTTATCCAATGTTTTGATAATTCAATGTTTGAACAAATAGATTACATAGGCGCAAACCGTGGCAGTAAGGAACAGATATTACTGGATAAAAACAATACAGACATCCATGAGATATTCTCAAAATTCAGTAGAGAGGGTGCAAAACTTTACGAGGAATATTTTAATCAAGTATTAGACATATTTAATATATCAGGTAAAATAGAAGTAGAAAGATTTCAAGACTTAGTTTCTGCTGTTTTTGTTTGTTTTGACGATAAAAACAAGGGAAGCAATGGTAAAGTTTTATTAAGCGATTTAGGATTTGGATTTTCTCAATTAGTTCCTGTGTTGTTGAAAATAATTACATTGGAGGGAATTAAGCTCAATAGTACCACATTGGATGATAATGTGCAATACCAGAAACAGGCAACTCTTATCATTGAAGAACCAGAAGCAAATCTTCATCCTTTGCTACAATCAAAATTAGCTGACTTTTTTGCGCTCACAGTCAATTATTTTCCCAACATGAAATTTATTATTGAAACCCATAGCGAATATCTTATTAGAAAATTACAGCTTTTAGTTGCAAAGGAAAGTATTTCTCCAGAAAAATTGATAATTCATTATTTTAATGCAAATGAGCATGTAAATGCTAACGAGCCAAAAGTGAAAATAATAGAGATAAACCGTTACGGACAACTGACCGAGAACTTTGGCCCTGGTTTTTTTGATGAAGCCATAAACTTAAAATTCGATTTAATGGTTCAAAACACCAAATTAAACAAAATATAGTCATGACATTAAAAGTTTTCATTGATTTTAATTTTTTAAAAAAATTTACTAAGAAAGTATTTGACACCCACATTAAAGGAGATAATCTGACAACTGAAAATGAGATTCTCTTGAATATTTTAAATAAGTATCCAGAAAAGAGTGTCATATTGGTTGACTTTAAAAACGAAGAATTTGATGAATTAAAAAATCCTCTTTTCGAAAAAATTCTTGATTATGGAAGCGTGGAAAGAGAAAATGAAATTGAGACTTTTGTTAATAATGCAGATTATCCTTGTGCTCTATTTTTTATGTCAGAAGAAAAAAAATGGTTTTACTTGGCAGTAAATAAAGGCGCACTTTGTTTCTCTTGGGATAATTATGAACACAAAATAAAAAAAATTACTACACATTGTCATTTTAGAGTAGATTTAGGAGCTTGCGACTTTGCAGGGTGGGATAAATTATTTGAAAACATCAAAGAATTGCCTACTACTCAACTTATAATGACCGATAAGTATATAATAAATAAAACACCAAAAAAAACTTACGATTTATTTTCAGAAAATATAATTCCTATATTTAAACAATTTATTACCAAAAAGAAAATATTAGAAGCCATTTTATTTTCAGATTTATCATCAAATGACAAAAATTTTACGATGAATATATTACAAAAATCTGAAAACATAGTAAAAGAGAACATTGAATTTGATAAAATAAATCTAAAAATAGTCTCTTTTCCAAAAGGTTATCATGACAGAATTCTTTACGGACAATATTTCATGGTTGATGCAACGCACGGATTTAATAAAGAATTGTTTAAAAGACATACCAACATTCAAATTATTGTAGATACCATTTTCTCCGAATACACTTATAAACGTATGCTTAGACACAAGAAAGAAATAGAATCTCACTGTCAAAAACTTGTGAATAATACTTTTAAAATAGAATTATATCCGGATGAAATAGAGAAAAGAAACTTTACAATAAAATAAGAAAAAATATTTGAAAGAAGATGTTATCCATTCCTACAAAAAAAGAAGTACAGCGCCTGATAGCCGATCTTGAAAATCCATATCCCGCGGATAATTTGATTTTGAACTACCGGGATTTTTTGAAAATAAGGGATTACTTGCATTATTATCAATTTAATCCCGTGGTATTTGACCACCTGCTTCACATCGCCATTAACGAGTGGAAATATGAAAAACGCATCAGTAGGCTCTCTTTACTGCAAACCATCAGGCGCTATTATTACACCTCTTGCGGTAAATATCCATATAATAAAAAGACAGATAAATTGGGTTCGTACCCTTTTTCAGTCGAAACACGGACGCAGCTTTTCGCCCTGTTTAAAAAAACCTTTGAGCAAGCCGAGTACATCAGCGCCAATCAATTAGAAGATGCCAGAGCTGCAATTAATACCACGCTGGTAAACATAGAACTTACTGACAAAGCCGTGAAGTGGTATTGCATTTACGCTTTTCATTCAACATTGATACTCAACCGCACATTAAGGTATCCCGTAAAATCCGAAATCATCAGCGCCTGGGCAAAAGAAAACTACAAGAATGACAATATAAGGGCACGCAGACCTGAGGTACTTGGCTGGATAATTGACCAAGACCCCCATTTTGAGGTGGATAAAAGCACACTTTTAGATGATTTTGAGCACCTGAATGAAACCGAATACCGCGTATTGATAAATCAGAAAAGCTATGACCAACTCTCTTATTCCGAGAAACCCGAAAATGCAAAAAGACCCGAATTCAAACCCGCTTTTAGATTTTACGGCATACCGATGAACGGATACAGCGAGCATTATGCACACCATATAGGCGCTATTCAAGAATTTCGTCAAGTATTTTACAAAAACATAGACACAATACAAAAAATAACGATGATTTGGGGTATTGCTTATTCTAGATTAGATAACAAAATTAAAACAGGACTGCTTAAAAAATACTATTGCAAAGATACGTACCATACTCTTTTGAAGATATGCATTAAAACAAAAAATGTAGAGTTACTGAAATGGATATCAGAACAAACTTTTGAGAAAATTAAACCAAAAAGAAAAAGAAAAAATCGCCAATCTATTGAAGATAGCTCATATCCTGAGGAAAATTATCCCTTTTAGAAAGAAAAAATTGAAACAGAAGGATATCTGATGATGTAAAACAAACGCGAGATTTTGGGTGACCCAGCTGTCCCGATACGTCGGGATGAACCAGCGACCTCACATACCGCCAAAAGATTAAACACTGTTTATCAGCCAATTCACAAGCTCTTCGTTTTCTTTCAGATTACGAATAAATTTAGAAGATTTCATCGACTTTATCTTTTTCTCTATGCGAAGCGCTTGCGAATAATCTTTCGCAGGAATAAACAAAAACAAATTCCAGTCGTCCGCAACGGCTGTAAATTTCCGTGTTCCGTAGAATTTAGCATTGTGCTTTTCTATACGATGCTGCACATCATCTTTGGTGGCGCCCACGTAAAATTTCTGAATTTTTTCGCTGAAAAGGATATAACAACCTGGCATAATGAAAAAAGGCTTCCATAAGAGGAAACCTTTTAGGTGGACCCAGCTGGGCTTGAACCAGCGACCCCCTGATTATGAGTCAGGTGCTACTAACCAACTGAGCTATGGGTCCTAAATATTTTTTTTACTACTAACCAACTGTCCCGACACTTCGGGAATGGGTCCTAAATATTTTTTTACTACTAACCAACTGTCCCGACACTTCGGGAATGGGTCCTAAGCTATTGCATTCACAATAAAAAAACTGTAACTTTGCAAAGCGACTGCAAAAGTAATAAAAATTACCTAAACGCAAAACACATTGCAAAAAATATTTTACAAATGATGAATTTTAACAACATTTCTACCCTTATTTTTGATTTGGGCGGCGTACTATTAAACTTGGACAAGCCTCGTTGTGTGGCTAACTTCGAGAAAATAGGCATTCACGTAATGGACGATTTGCTGAGTTTAACGCATCAGCAAGGCTTTATACTGGATTTTGAACTGGGCAAAATAACTACCGAAGAATTTAGAAATCATCTTAGAGGATATGCCGACCGCGAAGTAACGGACGAAGAAATTGACGCGGCTTGGAACTCATTTTTGGTAAATATCCCATTGGAAAAGCTGGAACTACTCAAGCAGTTGAAAGAAAAATTCCGAATACTGATGCTCAGCAATACCAATGACTTATCTTTTAATCATACCTTAAATACGATGATAAATGTAAGCGGCAATCGCGTGGAAGATTATTTTGACAAGTGTTACGTCTCCTACCAATTGCATTTGGCAAAACCACATCGTGAAATTTTTGATTATCTACTGAAAGACGCTGGTGTAAAGGCAGAAGAATGCTTGTTTATAGACGATGGCGCATCCAACATTGAAGCAGCAAAAGCACTCGGATTTAACACGTATTTTGCAAAATTGCACGAAGACTTGCGTCCGCTGTTTGAAAACGCATTGTAAAAGCTATCAGCTATCAGACAATTGTTAAGTGTTCACTGCGAACTACTAACCTCCAAGTACCCGTTTACTAAAAAGAAAAATGTATATTTATAATCAAAATGACGCCATTCCTTGGGACGAATGCGCCGCAACCGTTGGTTTTTTCGATGGTGTACACGCCGGACATCGCTACTTATTAGAGGAGCTAAAAAACGCCGCGCGAGAAAATCACTTAAACTCAGTGGTTGTTACCTTTGATGTGCATCCTCGCAAAGTGTTGAACGCGGATTTTCAGCCTAAACTTCTTACCACTCTGAATGAAAAAACAGCTCAATTGGCGAATAACAATATGGATGCTTGTGTGGTGCTGAATTTCAATCAAGATTTTGCCCATCTCACCGCGTATGAGTTTATCAAATACATACTAAGAGACCGGCTGAAAGTAAAAACGCTGCTTGTGGGTCATGACCACCGATTCGGGCACAACCGTTCGCAAGGTTTTAATGATTATCAGAAAATAGGAGAAGAACTCGGCATAAAAGTCTTGCAAGCCGGTCAGTTTACGCAAGAAAACCATGCGCACATCAGCAGCTCTGAGGTAAGGCATTCCTTAGAAGCGGGGAACATCCGCAAAGCCAATGAAATTCTCACTTACCCTTACAGTTTTAGGGGCAAAGTGGTGGAAGGCAATCAAATAGGCAGACAAATAGGATTTCCTACTGCCAATATTCAGCCCGAAGATAAAGATAAAATCATTCCCGCGATCGGGGTGTATGAAGTACTTGTAACATTGGACGAAAAAACGTATAAAGGAATGCTCAACATAGGCAAACGCCCTACCGTTTCAGAAGCAGAAGAGGTGAAAATAGAAGTACATATCATTGATTTTGAAGAATATATATATAATAAAAATGTAAAAATAGAGTTTGTTAATCGTATCAGGGACGAAATTAAATTTGCAAATTTAGAAGAATTAAAAGCCCAATTACAAAAAGACAGAAAAATGATTAGTTGACAAGTAAAAATCAAAGAAAAACCACTATATTTGCGGAAATTAATCTTAATACAACTTACAAAATGAAACGACTATTTTTATTTATGTTGCTGGCTACGGTGTTGATAGCTTGCAATAAAACTGCAAAAAAAAACGCAGACAGTGATAATCCTTTTATGAAACCATTTGCTACAAAGTACGATGTTCCGCCTTTTGACCAAATAAAAATAGGCGATTATATGCCCGCTTTTGAAGAGGGTATAAAACAGCACACGGCAGAAATTGACAGTGTTGCCAACGATGCGGCAGCCCCCACATTTGCCAACGTGATTGAAAAATTAGAATTTAGCGGCGAACTGCTCAAACGTGTTTCGTCCGTATTCTTCAATCTCAATTCGGCAAATACCAGTCCCGAAATGGATAAAATAGCTTCGGACATTACGCCGAAACTTACAGCCCATAACGACAACTTGTATTTAAACGATAAAATCTTTCAAAAAGTAAAAAAACTCTACGAGGAACGCGCCACACTTGGACTAAATGCCGAACAAAGCCGTTTATTGGAAAAATATTATAAAAATTTTATCCGCAGCGGCGCCGCGCTCAATGAACAGCAAAAAGCCGAACTTCGCGAAATCAACAAAGAACTCAGCAGCGCTGAACTGCTTTTCACCCAAAACGTATTGGCGGAAACTAACGCGTACCAAAAATTCGTCACCAACAAAGAAGACCTTAAAGGATTGCCCCAGAGCGTGATTGATGCCGCCGCTGATGAAGCCAAGGCAGCAAAAAAAGAAGGTCAGTGGCTCTTTACCGTACAGAAATCAAGCTTTATTCCCGTTCTTCAATACAGCGAAAACCGGGAATTACGCAAAGAGTTATTGATGGCATACACTACCCGTTGCAACCATGACAATAAGAATGACAACAAGCAGGTTATCAATACGATAATGAAACTTCGCGTAAAAAAAGCGCATTTACTTGGTTTTGAATCGCCCGCCTCGTTCATTCTGGACAATACGATGGCTAAAACGCCCGAAAATGTAATGTCCTTCTTAGACAAAGTTTGGAAACCTGCTCTTGCAAAAGCTAAAGTGGAAGCCGCAGAGTTGCAAAAACTAATGGACGCCGAAGGTAAAGGCGAAAAATTGGAACCGTGGGATTGGTGGTTCTACGCCGAAAAATTGCGCAAGCAAAAATATGACTTAGACGAAGAACAAGTGCGCCCATACTTCAAAATGGAAAACGTACGCAAAGGCGTATTTGGCACCGCTACCAAACTATGGGGACTGCAATTCCAAAAATTAGACAGTATGCCGGTGTATCATCCCGATGTGGAAGTATTCAAAGTAACTGACAAAGATGGATCACTGATAGGCATTCTTTACACCGATTATTATCCCCGTGCCAGCAAAAACTCGGGCGCATGGATGAATAATATTGTAGATCAATACATAAAAAACGGCAAGGAACAACGCCCGGTAATTGTAAACGTAGGGAATTTCACTAAACCCACTTCGGACAAGCCCTCTTTATTAACAATGGACGATGTATCCACCATGTTTCACGAATTCGGACACGCGCTTCACGGACTTTTGACCAAATGCACCTATCCAAGCCTTTCCGGCACATCCGTAAAACGGGACTTTGTGGAACTTCCCTCGCAAATTATGGAAAACTGGGCGTTTGAGCCCGAAGTGTTGAAAACATACGCCTTCCACTATAAAACCGGCGAAGTAATGCCGAAAGAATTGATGGACAAAATCAATAACTCGTCCAAATTTAACCAAGGTTTCACTATGACTGAACTACTTTCAGCCTCTTTGCTTGATATGAATTACCACATGCTGAAAGACACTACCGCCATTGATGTAAACGCGTTTGAAAAGAAAACGATGGAAAAAATAGGAATGATACCACAAATCATCGTGCGCTATCGTAGTCCCTATTTCAAACATATTTTTGAAGGTGGATATTCTGCCGGTTATTATAGCTATACTTGGGCGGAAGTATTGGATGCTGACGCTTTCCAAGCGTTTAAGGAAACCGGTGATATCTTTAATCCTAAAGTGGCAGAGGCTTTCCGCCGAAATGTACTGGAAAAAGGTGACTCGGAAGACCCGATGACGTTGTATAAAAGATTCCGCGGAAAAGACCCAAATCCCGAGGCGTTACTTATCAGACGTGGATTGAAATAATTTTTTTAGTTGTCAGTCATCAGCCGTCAGCATTTAGCTGATAGCTGATAGCTGACAGCTAATTGCTAACATCTACTAAAATGAAAATCAACCTGCAAAAAATAATTACTCCATCCATATTTGTTACAGCTTTTACATTCTTAGCCGCTGCAGGGCTTTGGATGTTTTTTTATTTTTTTGCTGCGGGGGATTTTCCTTCCTCAAAAAACGCTTTGGTTTTTGCTGAAAAAGTCATTCCGCTTTATTCTTTTGGGGCACACGTGTTGAGTTTAGTAATAACGATATTAATCGCTATTCTTATTACCCAGCTTAATAATAGATACGCTTATATAAACACCCGGACGTTTATTCATACCTTCATTTTCCTGCTGCTTACGTCCACGTTTTTGCTTACACACGGCAACTATCCGTCGTATATTGCAGCATTGCTAATACTTTTCGCCTTATATCTTTTTTTAAGTATGTATGGTAACCCAAACGGTACTGAAGCAGCCTTTTTGGGTTCTATTTTTTTAGGACTTAGTTTTTATCTCGTTCCAGAATACGTGTGGATTATTCCTTTTGTGTGGATTGGTTTTTATCAACTGAAAGCTCTGTCAACACGTGTATTCTTCGCCTCCATACTCGGCGCTGCCGTACCTAATGTGGCAGCTTTTGGTATCCATTATTTGAAAACACAAACAGTAAACTACACCCCTGACTTTGTTCCTTTTATTTATCAATTTTCCCCCATAAGCATAAAAGATATTCCTTCGTTGGTATTTGCTGTTTTATTTTTAGTAATTTTTCTTATCCTTCTTGTAGGAATGGCAACTTCCACACCTCGTGAAAACATAAAAACCCGTAAAATGCTTTTCTTTTTCCAGTCGATAGCATTCGGTTGGGCGTTGCTACCGTTGCTACTTTCAACCGATTTTTTATCTTATCTCCCTTTGGGAATAGTTTTTTACGCTATTTTTGCCTCCTACACATTTACCAACAAACGCACTCTTTTTTACTCTATTCTCTTTATTATTCTTAATGTAATAAGCGCCGGATTTGCTATCTATCAAATTTTATTTTATTGATTTATGGAAATTTTTGCCGAGTGGGGATATGCCGGACTATTTTTAGCATCGTTTTTGGCGGCTACTGTGGTTCCATTCAGTTCGGAAATTATCTTTTCCGCGATGGTGCTGGGCGGTAAACTGGATCCGTGGACGTGTGTTTTCGTAGCTACTTCCGGTAATTGGCTAGGCAGCCTTACCAGCTATTACGTGGGCTATCTCGGCAAAATAGAGTGGATAGAAAAATACCTGCGCGTGCCGCATGATAAAATAGTGCAATACAATGAACGCATCCAAAAATACGGCGCATGGATGGCTTTTTTCTCGTTCGTGCCTTTTATAGGCGATGTGATAGCCGTGGCTACAGGCTTTTTCAAATGCCGTTTTGCGCCCACCGCCTTAATAATGCTCGCCGGAAAATTTGCCCGCTATGTGGGTTGGATGTATTTTAACGGATTATTTATGTGAAGATATTAAAAGGAAAACGCTAAAAGGCAAATCATCTATTATGCTTCATAATAAAAAAGGATGCTCATTTGGAGTATCCTTTTTTGTTATCTCAGGAAAGAATTTCTGCACATTTTTGGCTCATTTGTGTAATTTTTGTATTTTTGCCGACGAAAAAAATGAAATACTCGGTTGTTTTGCTGCCAATTAGCCTGTTAGTCAGGCTTGTCGGATAAAACGGAAATATTAATGCAAAAAGTTCAAAACAAGTAATTGCAATCACGCTCATACCAGACATGGCTCGTTTACCTCAACCTTGTTTACTTAAAATATGATAAAGAAAAATTTTATACGTCTATTTGAGGACAGTTTCCGTAAAAACTGGTACTTACCCGGATTTACCAATTATGCCGAGGATGTTACACTTACCTACCGGGAGATAGCAGTGCAAGTGGCAAAGTTGCACATTTTATTCAAAAGTTGTGACATCAAACAGAACGACAAAATAGCTCTAATAGGTAAAAACAACGCGAACTGGGCGGTAACTTACATTGCTACGGTTACATACGGCGCTATTATTGTACCCATTTTACAAGACTTCACCCCGCATGACGTACACCACATCACCAATCATTCAGAATCTAAACTGATGTTTGTAAGTGATTATATTTGGGAAAATTTGGAAGAAGAGCATCTTCACACTATCCAAGCAGTATTTTCACTGACAGATTTTTCGTTAATTAGTTTATTGAATCAACCGGAACCGTCTTTGCTGGAAGAGAAAGAAGATTATACCGCCATTGTGCAACCATTGGATAAATACAAGCTCTCCCCACGAGTCATAGACAATCTTTTTGCAGAAAAATATCCGAATGGATTCCACAAAGACGATGTACGCTACGCTGATAAACCCAATTCCGAAATTGTTTCCATCAATTATACTTCCGGCACCACCGGTTTTAGTAAAGGGGTAATGACCAGCGGAAACGCGTTGGCTGGAAATATTACATTTGGTTTTCGTACCAAACTCATCGCCCCGGGATATAATATTGTAGCATTTCTGCCATTAGCCCATGCTTATGGATGCGCGTTTGATTTTTTAACTTCTACGTGCGCGGGATGCCATATTCACTTTATCGGGCGTACTCCTTCTCCCAAAATTCTGTTGAAAGCTTTTGAAGAGGTTCGTCCCAATGTTATTTTCTGTGTTCCGCTTATTATAGAAAAGATTTATAAAAAACAAATACAGCCGCTGCTCGAAAAACCATTCGTAAGTTGGGTGCTGAGTGTTCCGTTGCTTGACCAAACCATCTTGTCACAAATCCGCAAAAAGTTAGTAGATGCGTTCGGTGGTAATTTTTCCGAAATTGTGGTAGGCGGCGCACCACTGAATGCCGAAGTGGAAGCGTTTTTTCATAAAATAAAATTTCCATTTACCATTGGTTACGGCATGACCGAGTGCGCGCCGCTTATCAGCTATTCCAATAAAAATGACTTTATTCCCAAATCAGCGGGTAAAGTATTGGATATAATGGAAGTAAAAATTGAAAATCCCGACGCGGTAACAGGCATTGGCGAGATTTTGGTACGCGGCGAAAATGTAATGTCCGGTTATTACAAGAATCCTGAATCCACCGAAGCCATATTGGACGAAGAAGGCTGGCTGCACACCGGCGATTTGGGTACAGTGGACGCGGAAGGCAACGTTTTCATACGTGGACGCAACAAAACAATGATTCTTAGCGCCAACGGACAAAATATTTATCCCGAAGAAATAGAGTCCAAACTTAATAACTTGCCGTTTGTTGCAGAAAGTTTGGTAATAGAGGACAATGGCAAATTAACCGCCCTTGTTTTCCCTGATTACGATGCGGCAGATGCTCAAAAATTGGATGCGATAGAGTTAGAAAAAGTCATGGCGGAAAACCTAAAAACTCTTAATAAAATGAGTGCGGGATATGAGCAGGTAGCTAAAATCCAGATTTATCCTACGGAATTTGAAAAAACTCCAAAGAAAAGCATTAAGAGATATTTGTATTCTGCTAGTTTTCAAATGCCTAACCAAATGGAAAACAGCCAATTAAACTCATAACAATGTTAAATATTAAAATTTTTCAAAAAAAGAAGAATATTATTTGGTAGTGATGTAAAAATTGTATTAATTTTGCAGCGTTTTTCAAGAAAACAAAACTAACGTTTAATTTAATTTTATTTTTTTAAGGAAATGAAAAAACTAATTTTATTTGCTGCCGTTGCTTTAACAATTGTTTCATGTGGTCCTAAAAAAACCGATCAAAATGCTACTGGGCAAGATTCTATTGTATCTGTGGATACGGTTAAAGTGGATACGGTTAAAGTAGATACCGCAACTGTGAAAGTTGACACTACGGTTGTTAAAAAGTAATTTACGGTTACTTCCCCCTTTTTTTGCGCTACCAAACGGGTAGTTTGGACTTAAGACTGACAATTTTTATTTTCCTCTCACTTTTTTACATTCTTTTTTAGTTAAAGAGTAGAAAAGCAAAAAAAAAATAAAAAAAAATCATAATTATTAATGGTATATCAAAAATTTGATATATCTTTGCATCGATTTTGAATTGAATAAATATAACATGTTAAATTTTTAAAGGATTAAAAAAATGAAAAAATTATTTGTAATCTTCGCTGTAGCTTCTATGTTCGTAGCTTGCAACAAACCTGCTACTTCAACAGAACAAACTCAAGACACTGCAATCGTTGTTACTACTGACACTACTACAACTACTACTGTTGATACTGTGAAAGTTGATACAATCACCGGCAGCAAAATTGAAAAAAAATAATTTAAGCACAGCAAGAATTATTAGAGACAAAGTCCGTTACCAGGTAGCGGACTTTTTTTATGTCCAAAAATTATCGTAATTTTGCAGGAAATTACAAAGAACCATATGCTTAGAATTGCCGTACAATCCAAAGGGAGATTGAATGAGGACAGCATGTCTCTTCTTGCAGAAACCGGAATAAAGTTAGAGTCAAGCAAACGGTTGCTGCTTTTGCCGGCGAAAAACTTCCCCATAGAAGTGCTCTTTTTGCGAGACGACGACATACCGCAGTCTGTGGAAAACGGCGTGGCGGACATAGGTATCGTAGGTGAAAATGAGCTTGCCGAAAAATCGAAAAATACCGAAATTATTAAATGGCTGGGATTCAGTCATTGCAGGTTATCTTTAGCTATTCCAAAAGATATCTCTTACTCTGGTGTAGATTGGTTTAACGGCAAAGTCATAGCCACCTCCTATCCCACTATTTTGGAAAAATACTTAGCAAAAAATAATGTAACCGCTGATATTCACGTTATTAACGGCTCAGTAGAGATAGCCCCGGGAATTGGTTTGGCGGATGCTATTTTTGACATTGTTAGTTCCGGCAGTACATTAATTACAAATCGACTAAAAGAGGTAGAAGTAGTGATGAAGTCACAGGCTGTGTTAATAGCCAACCCTAATCTAAGCCTTGAAAAAAAAGCGATTTTAGACGATTTACTTTTCCGAATTGACGCGGTACAACTTGCCGAAGGTAAAAAATACGTGCTTATGAACGTGCCTACGGAGAACTTAAAACAAATTATCCAAGTAATTCCCGGAATGCGCAGCCCAACAATTATGCCGCTGGCAAAGGAGGGGTGGAGTTCTTTGCACGCCGTGATAGCCGAAAAAGAATTTTGGGACATTATCGGCAAACTGAAAAACTTAGGGGCGGAAGGTATTTTAGTAATCCCAATAGAAAAAATGATTTTATAAAAGAAATCCGAGAAAAGGGGAATTAGGAGTGAAAAATCAAATCGCTAACTGCTAACTGCGCTTGCTGTTCACTGCTAAAAAGGGCGTTTCAGTTTTTTTAACGGGAAAAAATTCTCTTTTCTTTTAATAACAGCGGAAATTATGCCATCTTTGCAGTTTAATTTTAACGTTTAGTAGTATGTTAATTATAAAATGCCGTTTGAATAAGCGCAAAACTCTCTGATAAACAGGACGTAACATCTCAAAACGTTTGATTCAACACTCTTAACTTATCATCAGTATTTATCAATCATCATATAATGTATAAAAACAAAATTTTAATCGCCGTTTTATTCGCCGTTTCAGTATTTCAGGCAGCTGTAAGCCAAAACAGCACGAATAGTCCTTATACACGTTTCGGCTATGGCGACGTAACTGAGAGCGTTTCAGTAAATTCACGAGGAATGGGCGGCACAGCTATCGGTAACTATTCCCCTCGAACCATCAATCCCGTAAATCCGGCTTCGCATTCCAGTGTGGACTCGCTGACATTTATGTTTGATATTGCTACGGGATTCCGTTTTTCCCGCTTTTCTGACAAAGATAATAGTAAGGTAAACACGCTCACTGGCAATTTAGAGTACCTTACCATCCGTTTTCCCTTAGCTAAAGGGTTAGGATTTAGTGCAGGGTTACTGCCTTATTCATTTACCGGATATAACTTTATGTTTAGGGACTCATTACAGATGCCCGGAAATACCCAAAAAGTACCTTACACGAAAAGTTTTAACGGCAGCGGCGGATTCAGCCAATTATACGGCGGGTTAGCGGTACGCTTGATAGACCACATTTCGGTAGGTGTAAACGCCTACTACTTGTTCGGAAACATAAATAATTTCCGTTCATTGGCGGAAGGTAACAGCCCCAATACCGCCACCATAGAAAATGACCAAATACATGCCTCAGACTTCCGGTTACGTTACGGGGTACAATACTTCAATACATTCAACAAAAAACACCACCTAACGCTCGGCGCCATTTATGAAAACAAAACGAAACTGAACGGCACATTTACCTCTACGTTGAATGAAACACTATTGAAAGAAAACAAAGACTTTGAACTTCCACAAACAATAGGCGCGGGTGTAAGCTATAATTTCGACGAGAAATTAACCGTGGCAGCGGATTACAAAACACAGTTGTGGAAAAACGCTCTGTATTTTGGTAAAAAAGACACGTTGTCAAACTCTTCCACGTTCGCATTAGGCGCGGAATACGTTCCTAACCCACGCGGAAACAGGTATGCCGACCGCATTCGCTACCGCGTAGGTTTGAACGCAAGCAACCCTTATTATAAAGTGAATTCCGCTACTCAACCCTATAATTATGGCGCGAGTTTGGGAATAGCTATTCCGCTCCGCGATGCTTATACCAACAAAATGAGTTACGTAAACCTCGCGCTGGAATATGGAAAAATAGGAGCCTCGTCCACACTGCGTGAAGACTACCTGAAACTAACCATCAGCGCATCTCTCAACGATTTCTGGTTCTTTAAACGTAAGTTGTAACTTTTCTTCCCGTTACTGATGATGAAATTATCTTCCGGATTTATAAAAAACGCAGCTGCCGCTATTTTTGCGGTGGCTTTGTTATTTTACGGAATAAGCTGTAACGGCAAAGAAGAAAAAGAAAAAATAGACGCCATAAAAAACCGCGCCGCGATGCCCAGCCTGCACGCTAATGAAGTAACTACCGTTATATCAGACTCAGGCATTACGCGCTATCGCATTTATACCAAACAGTGGGATATTTTCGACAAGGCGGCAGAGCCTTATTGGGAATTTCCAAAAGGCATTCATTTAGAGCGATTCAATGAAGATTTAACCATTGACGCGAATATTCACGCCAACTACGCTAAAAAAATGGACAGGCAAAAACTCTGGTTGCTCAGAGGAAAAGTGCGAGCCATCAATCTTCAAGGGGAAATGTTTGAGTCCGAAAGGTTGTATTGGAATGAGTACGATAAAAAAATATATTCCGACACCATCGTAAAAATCACCCGGCAAAAACAAGTATTTACCGCTATCAACTTTGAGTCAAACGAAGCCCTTACCCGTTACAATTTTACACAGCTACAAGGCGCTATGGTCGTGGAAGAAGGGAAATAAGATGTTTCAAGTTTCAGGTTCCGAGTTCTGAGTTTCAGGATAATCTGTTTATCGATTACGTAAACTTGGAACCCGAAACCCGAAACCTAGGACTTGGAACCTGAAACCCTAAACCTAATTCCACTATTTTAACTTTTTTTCCTCTCACTTTCCCGATTTATTTTATAGATTTGTGCTTGAAATTGTTGAACATCAAATAATTCAAGCTATGGAAAACGCCGTAAAACTTCACACACTTCCGCTAACTAACGTTAAAACCTATCTTTTTGCCGTGATTTTCGCGGCGGGGAATTTAATTTTGCCGCAACTTATCCACACCATTCCACAAGGCGGACTCATATTTCTTCCCATTTATTTTTTTACCTTGATTGCAGCTTATAAATACGGCATCCACGTGGGTATTCTTACCGCCGTACTTTCACCGCTCTTAAACAATGCATTGTTTGGGATGCCACCGGCAGCCGTGTTGCCGGCTATTTTAGTAAAATCCATTTTACTGGCTGTAATCGCCGCGGCATTAGCAAAGCATTTCGGGAAAGTTTCTTTCCTTGCCGTACTGATAGCTGTTTTAGGCTATCAAATATTAGGCTTTGTCTTTGAATGGGCATGGACATCAGATTTTGGTTTGGCTATGCAGGATTTCAGATTGGGTATTCCCGGAATATTGATACAAATTATTGGGGGATATTTTGTACTCAAAGCATTAGAAAAAGTGTAATATGAGGGGGCAAAAATCATTGGAAGAAGTGATGACGCGTTTTCGTGAAATTCAATTTCAGGAAAAGTTTGACGTAATTGTAGCCATCGCCAATGGCGGCATTGTACCCGCGGCTATTATCAATCAACGATTAAACAGTGATGTTAAGCTGTTAAAAATCAATTTACGCGATGAAAACCAACAACCAAAATTTGACACGCCTCAACTTTTAGCGCCCATGGATTTTGAGTATAAAAATAAAACCATTCTATTAGTGGACGACCGCATCAAAACCGGAGCCACCATACAATTTGCCGTAAATTTACTCAAAGAAGCGAGACTGGTTAAAACCTTTGCCGTAAATGGGAATGCGGATTACGCACTTTTTAATGAAAATTGTTTTAAATTTCCCTGGATTTTATAAAATAACAAATTATGGACAGACGAAATTTTTTAAAAACCATAGCGCTTACCGGCGCGGCGGCAGCCATTAAAGATACCAAGGCAATGAGCGTAATGATGCAGAATTTCCAGTCAAAAACAGTTTCCGCCGGCGCGTATGATTTAGTGGCAGTACTCGGTGGCGAGCCGGAAACAATGTTCCGAAAAGCGATAGCGGAAATGGGCGGGATGGGAAAATTTATCAAAAAAGGTGATAAAGTAGTGGTAAAGCCCAACATCGGATGGGACAAAACTCCAGAATTTGCCGCCAACACCAATCCTAAACTGGTGGAAGAGATTATACGCCAATGTTTTAAAGCAGGAGCGAAAGAAGTTACCGTTTTTGACCACACGTGCGATGACTGGAAAAAATGTTACGCCAACAGCGGCATTGAAGCAGCCTCAAAAGTTGCCGGCGCAAAGGTTATTCCCGCGCACTTGGAAAGTTATTATCAGGAAGTAAAATTGCCCAGAGGCGTAAAATTAACCTCTACGAAAGTGCATCAAGCCATTATCAGTTGTGATAAATGGATAAACGTACCCGTACTGAAAAACCACGGCGGCGCGCAAATGACCATTTCCATGAAAAATTACATGGGAATTGTGTGGGACCGAGGATATTTCCATAAAAATGACTTACAGCAATGTATAGCGGATGTTTGCACTTACAGCAAACCGCCCGTGCTGAACGTGGTGGACGCTTACCGACTGATGAAAACCAGCGGACCGAGAGGAAAATCCGAAGCGGACGTGGTATTGGCCAAAGGGTTATTTATTTCGCAAGATATGGTAGCGGCAGATACCGCGGCGACTAATTTCTTCAACCAAGTACGCGAAATGCCGCTCGACCGCGTGGCATACCTTGCCAAAGCGCAGCAATTAAAAGTAGGTTCGATGAACATGGATAAAATGAACATCAAAAGAATAAAAATGTAATTCCCTATGCTGAAAAAGATAAGAGTAGGCGTTTCAATGCTGTTTTTCATACTAATAACGCTTTATTTTCTGGACTTTGCAGGTTGGTTGCCAAACGAATTACACGTATTGGCTGATATACAGTTTATTCCGGCGTTGCTGGCGTTAAATATCCTTGTGTTAGTCTCTCTTACAATAATTACGCTCGTTTTCGGGCGGATATATTGCTCTTCGGTTTGTCCTATGGGTGTTTATCAAGACATCATAGCTTGGTTTTCAAAACATTTCAATAAAAAGAAGAAGTACACGTTCAGCAAAGCAAAAACCGCGTTGCGCTGGATAACCTTAGTGATTACAATCGTGGTTTTTCTCTTCGGATTTACGTTCTTACTGGGTTTACTTGAACCTTATGGCGCGTACGGACGCATTACCACACATATTTTTCGTCCCGCTTATTTATTGGGTAATAATTTGTTGGAAAAAATCTTTACCTCATTCGATAACCATACATTTTATCAGGTCGGGATTTACAGTTTGGGCGTTTTTTCCACTGTTGTCGCATTGCTTACATTACTTGGGATAGGCATCCTGGCTTGGAGAAACGGACGTACTTACTGCAATACGATTTGTCCGGTGGGAACGGTCCTGGGATTTTTGAACCGATACGCTTTATTCAAATTACAGTTTAATGAAAAATGTAACGAATGCGGCGCTTGTGCGAAAAAATGCAAAGCGTCCTGCATTGATTATAGATCTCGACAAATAGATTACACCCGTTGTATCAACTGCTTTAACTGTACCGAAGGATGCAAGTCCGGCGCCATGAAATACGGATTTTTATGGAGCAAGAGCACGCGGGAACACGCCAGGGTCGATACTTCAAAACGACGTTTTCTTTCAGCCGTAGCCATAGCGGGCGTAGCTACAGCAAAAATTTCGGCACAAAATATTCCATTATTAAAAAAGCGAATTATTCAACGGCAAACACCCATTACCCCACCGGGTGCAATAACGACAGAAAAACTGCAAAGCAAGTGTATTTCCTGCCATTTGTGCGTAAGCAAATGCCCCTCACACGTATTGAAACCTGCTTTTACCGAATACGGACCGGGCGGTATAATGCAGCCTATGCTTTACTTTGATAAGGGATTTTGTAATTATGACTGTACGCTTTGTACCGAAGTTTGCCCTACAGGCGCGCTTACCGCGTTAACCAAAGAACAAAAACACCACAACCAAATGGGGCAAGTGCGCTATGTGCGTGAAAATTGCATTGTTTACACAGATGAAACCCAATGTGGTGCGTGCTCTGAGCATTGCCCTACTCAAGCGGTATTTATGGTTCCTTACAAGGGCGATTTAACCATCCCCGACACTGACGTAAATATTTGTGTGGGTTGCGGAGGGTGTGAATACGTCTGTCCGGCGAAACCGCACAAAGCCATTTATGTGGAAGGACTAAAAACACATCACACCTTAACCTTCAAAAAAGAGACAAAAAAAGAAGAAAAAATTGAGGATTTTGGGTTCTAAAAATCTCATACGAACCTCACTTTAACACAAAACACACATAACTATGAACAAGAAGAATTTCCTACTGAAAAGTTTTATGATTTGTCTGGCATTGCTGCCTACGTTTTTTAGTCAAACATCCAAAGCCGCCGTACCGCACGAATTAACCGAAAAAAATATAGCCGTATGTGATAATACCGCGCTCAAATCACAACGTCCCGAGATAAAAGATCGCCTTTTCCGATCCGATGCTATTGAAAATAAAATAGCGTGGATAACTTCACGTTTAAGAAATCCATATTTAGCGTGGATGTTTCAAAATTGCTACCCGAATACGCTTGATACTACCGTGCATTACCGTACCACTGACGGTGAAGATGATACTTTCGTTTACACCGGCGACATACACGCCATGTGGCTGCGTGACTCTGCGGCACAAGTATATCCATACGTGCAACTGGCAAACATCGACCCCGCAATAAAGAAAATGCTGCGCGGCGTTATTCTTCGCCAGCAAAAGTGCATTCTGATAGACCCTTACGCCAACGCGTTTATTGACGGCAACATGGAAAGCGAGTGGAAAACCGACGGTACCGTTATGAAGCCCGGCGTTTTTGAACGAAAATACGAGATAGATTCTCTTTGTTACCCCATCCGATTGGCGTACCAGTATTGGCTTACCACAGGCGATGTGTCTGTTTTTGGGAAAAATTGGGTAGAAGCCGTAAAACTAATACTTCAAACGTTCAAAGAACAACAACGCAAAGAGAATGACGGACCTTACACCTTTTTACGCGTTACCGACCGCCAATTAGATACATTGTGCAATGTAGGACGCGGCACGCCTGTAAACCCCGTGGGACTTATCGTGTCATCGTTTCGTCCCTCAGACGACGCTACCATGTTTCAGTTTCTCGTCCCATCCAATTTCTTTGCCGTTACCTCGCTACGCAAAGCCGCTGACATACTTACGAAAGTGAATAAAAACACCGCCTTGGCAGAAGAGTGTCGCGCATTAGCAAATGAGGTAGAAAACGCGCTAAAAGAATATGCTGTCTATAATCACCCCAAATACGGAAAAATCTACGCTTACGAGATAGACGGATTTGGTAACCGCCACCTGACTGACGATGCCAACGTACCCAGCCTGTTAGCTATGGCTTATTTAGGCGATGTGAACGTCAATGACCCTATTTACCAAAACACCCGAAGATTTTTATTAAGCAAGGACAATCCCTATTTCTTAGCAGGAAAAGCCGGCGAAGGAATAGGCAGTCCACACATCGGCTACCAAATGATTTGGCCCATGAGCATTATGATGAGGGCGTTTACCAGTAAAAATGATGCCGAAATTAAAAATTGTATTGAAATGCTGATGACTACTGACGCCGGTACCGGATTTATGCATGAGGCTTTTCATAAAGACGATGCCAACAATTACACTCGCCCTTGGTTTGCATGGCAAAACACCCTTTTCGGCGAGCTAATCATTAAACTCATAGACGATGGTAAACTGGATTTGCTGAACAGTATTACGGTCAAGAAATAACATCCATCTCATAAACTACATAAAATAGACTTATCTAAGCAGTTATTTACAAAAATAAGAGCCGGGTAAGTCTATTTCATTGAGGTCATCTTGACTTTTTATTTTGAAAAAAATTCCAGAGGAATTTAATACCCGCCTGCGTCGGGCAGGTTTGTAGCAAATTTTAACCGTAAATATTCGACCCCTATCGGGGTCGAACCTAAAAAATGCGCATTTTTGCTACAAATATTCGGTTTCTATGAAGCCAAAAGTACGAAAACATAATATCTGTTAAAAAATCAAGACGACTTCATTTTATATTCACAAGAATGATTACCTCAAAAGTTAAATTATTGTCAAAAGAAGTGATTATTTTATTTTTTTAACAGAAGTACTTATATAAACTATTGTAACTACTCACCCCCTTTCAAAAAAAGTTGAGCAGTAAATGTTAAAATA
>MTLC01001148.1_pt1 | contig 49213 bp, 39 predicted proteins | sample 1982451 | NCBI WGS metagenome assembly MTLC01 (sample SAMN05710165, study PRJNA340218) | biofilm metagenome | isolation source: sample SPH anode biofilm adapted to +100 mV | place: USA | collected 2012-02-03 | reverse complement strand
CGCCTTATTTTACAAATAAAACATCAATAATTATTAATCGAACTCAGGTTAAAACCAAAGTTCATACAATGTCCGGCGAAATGATCCTATATCAGGAAGATAAGACCATCCAGCTTGAAGTAAGAATGGAAGATGAGACGGTGTGGCTTACGTAGGCGCAGATGGCTACTTTATTTGACACTACACCACAGAATATTACGCTTCATATTCGCAATCTATATAAAGAGGTCGAATTGCTGAAAATGGCAACTTGTAAGGATTTCTTACAAGTTCAAATCGAAGGTAAACGGCAAGTAAAGCGATTACAGAGTTTTTACAATCTCGATGTAATAATTTCCGTTGGTTACCGTGTGAAATCCAAACGAGGTACTCAATTCCGTATTTGGGCAAACACCGTTTTGAAAGATTATCTGATGAAAGGATATGCTGTAAATCAACGAATTGAAAGATTAGAAAGACGTGTATCTGAACACGACGAGAAAATCGACTTTTTCGTAAAAACAGCATTACCGCCTGTTCAAGGCATTTTTTATGACGGGCAGATTTTTGACGCGTACAAATTTGTTTCCGATATTATTAAATCCGCCAAAAGAACTATTATTCTGATAGATAATTATGTAGATGAAAGCGTGCTAAATATGCTCGCAAAAAGAGAAAAAGGGGTAAAATGCAAAATTTACACCAACAAAATGACGAATCAGTTCAAATTAGATTTGCAAAAATTTAACACTCAATATGAGCCGATAGAGGCAATTGAATTTTCAAAATCACACGACCGTTTTTTAATCATCGACAATGAAGCAGTGTATCACATTGGCGCGTCGCTCAAAGATTTGGGTAAGAAATGGTTCGCTTTTTCAAAAATAAATTTAGACGCGGAAGAATTGATAAAGAATTTGTAAAATCAACAACATAAAATAAATCATAAATAATCAAAGTATGGAAACTACCAGACAACAAAAAATAGCCCGAATGCTCGAAAAAGAGTTGGGCGAAATCTTCTTGCTGTATGCCAAAAAGCTGCAAGGAACACTTATATCCGTTACGGGTGTAAAAATCAGTCCGGATTTGGGCATAGCGCACGCTTACCTAAGCGTCTTTCCGCAGGATAAAAAAGATGAAACCATGAAAGGGGTAAATGCCGATGTAAAATCCATCCGTTTTGAGTTGGGAAAGCGGGTCAAAAACCTGCGCATTATCCCCGAACTTATTTTTCACTTGGATGAAAGTTTGGATTATTTGGAAAATATCGATAATCTATTAAAAAAAGACCCCATCCATCCCGAGGATTACGATTACGGAATGGAAAATTACAAAGAATAATGAGCCGTAAAGCGGAAACATACAGTCGAAACAATTGGCAATTCCCGTTATGGGTGGCGAGGCGGTATCTTTTTTCCAAGAAATCGCACAACGCCATCAACTGGATTTCCGGCATCTCGGCGGCAGGGGTATGCGTGGGCGCCGCTGCCCTGGTGTGCGTGCTGTCCGTACTTAACGGCTTTGGCGCGCTGGTAGGCGGCATGTTTTCTACTTTTGATCCGGCGCTTAAAATCAGTCCCGCGCAAGGAAAAACGTTTCAGACTTCCGCGCCCACTTTTGAACATATAAAAAAGAACCCGTCAATTGCTGTTTACACCGAAGTATTGGAAAACAACGCGTTGGCACGTTTCAGAGACAAACAAATGCCCGTCGCCGTGAAAGGCGTGAGCGAAAATTTCAATCGGCTGACACAGATAGACAGCATTATGTACGATGGGAAATTTAATCTGAAATCAGAAGACGGCATTCACCGTGCGACTGTGGGATTGGGGGTGGCTTCTACGCTGGGGGTATCCGCCAATTATATGGAACCGCTTCAAATTTTTGCGCCGAAACGCACGCAGCGCATCAATATCCTGAATCCGTCGGATAGTTTTAATGAACAATGGGCAAATATCACCGGCATTTTCTCAGTAAAACAAATTCAGTACGACGAGAAATATGTGCTTGTACCGTTAGAAATGGCTCGTGAACTTTTTGAGTACGACAACAATACCGTTTCTGCCATTGAACTGAAAACCACCCCCGATGCGAATGTAGAAAAAGTAAAAAAAGAAATCCAAACACTTTTAGGCAGCAATTTCAAAGTGCAAGACCGATATGAGCAGCAAGACAGCTTTTTCAGAATAATGAAAATGGAAAAATGGATTGCTTATCTTATCCTCTCATTTATACTGTTGATAGCCGTTTTCAATATCATCGGCTCGCTTTCCATGCTTATTCTGGATAAAAAAGAAGACATTATTACGCTGCGGAATTTAGGCGCTGAAAACAAACTTATAAAGCGGATATTTTTGTTCGAAGGATGGCTTATATCCTTTTTCGGGGCGATAATCGGGATTGTTCTCGGCACGGCGCTGAGTTTACTGCAACAGCATTTCGGATTTATCAAGCTGGGTGCGGCAGGCAGTACGGATTACGTGGTCAACGCCTATCCGGTACTAACCGACGCGTCCGACATCTTCATCGTATTTCTCACCGTACTGATAATGGGACTTTTAGCTTCACTTTATCCTGTAAAATACATTGCCACAAAAAATAACTTGCATGTAGAATAATATGAGAAACATCATCCATACATTATGTGTCCTATTTTTGCTGGGCTTTACCGCTTGCAACACCAACACGCCCGTCCTTCCGTACGCCTATGAAACCAATCCTCAATACACTAAGGTTTTAGAAGAATTTTACGGCGCGTATTACAGTAATTATAACTGTAAAAATAATGTTTTGACGCTGAGTTTATTTACAAAAGACTTAGGATTAGACGAACAAAATCAGTTGGTAGGTGTGGGTCAATGCTTAGTATTCACAGACGTTTTTATCCACCCAAAAGACACGATTTTGCCGGAAGGAACTTATAATCTGGCAGAAACCAAAGAGCCTTTTACATTTTTCGGGGGAAAAGAATTCAAAGAAAAAGGGGCGATAAGCGGCATACCTTCCGGCGCCTATATTTGTTATGTAGAAGCAGACCCTTCAAAAAATAAGATAAAATATATTACCGAAGGCAGTTTTATAGTCAGCATTCAAAACAAAGAATACACCATACACTGCAATTTTAAAACCGATGATAAAAAAGAGTTGAAAGGCACATTCAAAGGCGCCTTTTATTTTACTGATGTTTCTAAAAAAGTAAAGGCGCGTGCTATTTCATACCATACACCTTTCCCCGTACCCACGCAGCCCATTCAGTGGGTGTTTTAGTTTTATCAAAAGTTTGATGTGGGATGCGTTTCCCTATCACTATGCGGAACGTTTTTCCGCGCTGCTTGTACATTTCATCCGCAAGATACAACATTTCCACATTTATTTTTACCCCCAAACGAGTACGCCAATTTGCCAAATTATAGAAAAAATTGGAATTTCTCGCCTCAAAATAAACAGGCACTACATCCCGCTGATACTGAATGGCTTTGGCTACGAATGTTTTTTTCCACTCAAAGTCCTGAATAACCCCGTGAATCTTTCGGGAACAAGCCCCGGCGGGAAATGTAATTAAATGATTATCGGACTGAAAAAATTCATCCGTAATTCGCGAAATATCCCTACTCTGCGCGCCGACCTTGTTCACCGGAATAAACATCTCTTTCAGCGGTTCAAGGAACATCAAAAAGTCATTGGCAAAAAACTTTACTTTGCCCTCATAATGCTCACCCAGCACTTTACCGAGCGTAACACCATCCAATCCACCCAGCGGATGATTGCTCACAAAAATGTACTTTCCATTTTTCGGCGGTAGATTTTCAACCCCTTCCACACGCAGTGTAATGTCAAATTTTTTCAGCGTACTATCCGCAAATTTCACATTTTTTTGCCCCGCCACTTGTGCCAGGTATTGATTTATATCTTCCTGATGCACAATCTTTTTAAGATAATTAACAACAACTCTCGGGATTCTTTTGCCCGGCGCTTTTTGGCGAATAACCTCGTCAATATCTATCTTTTGCGGTTGCACATTTTCCATTATTTTACTCGTTTGTTTTTGCGGACAAAAATACAAAAAATAATCTGTCTTGCACCATTTTCTCGGTTCCCTATTTTGATTATAAAAATGAAATCCCCCACTTTTATTCATTTTTAAGGAAAATAATTTCAAACAAAAAATAAAACACTCATAATCAATAAATTAAAAATAAATACATTTAAGCAAATCAAACAACTAACTGTTGAAAAATCAGTTAATTACCAGTTGAAAACTTGTTGATAAATATTAGGTGGGGAAATGTGGGGAATTTGAAATATTTTTTATAATTTTACCGTTGGAAAAATATATACTTAAAAAAGATGTCCACTTTTATAGGAAAATACGACGTAAAAGCCGATGCAAAGGGGCGAATATTCATCCCGTCCGCTTACCGCAAGCTGCTTCCGGAAGGCAAAAAAGATCGCCTTGTGATGCGTAAGGATGCCGACAAAGACTGTTTGGTCATCTATCCGGAACCTGTTTGGACTAAAAAAGTGGAAGAACTCAAAGCCGCGCTCGATGAGTGGAATGCTGACGATCAGCTACTCTTGATGCAATTTGTTTCAGATGCGGAATGGCTGGATATTGACAGCCAAGGACGGGTGCTGATTTCAAAAAAATATTTACAACAAATAGGCATTGAAAATAGCGAAGTGCTTTTCGTGGGAATGATTGACCGCTTCGCGGTATGGGGGAAACAAATGTATGAGTCTAACAAACTTTCTTCAGCAGATTTTGCTGCTAGACTGAAAGAAAAGATGACGAAAAGCCCCCTAAATCCCCCGAAAGGGGACTTTTAGGCTGTTGAAAAGAAGAAAGTTTTCCGATTTTTACAAAGATTTGCTTTGTTGATGAAAATAAAATTACCAAAAAAACAATTTTGAGAAACAATAAAAACATACAAGCTGAAAATACTTCGCAAATCCCCCCTTTGGGGGGTGGGGGGGCTTTTGGGGGCAGTAGTTCCGGGGCATTTTACCACATCCCCGCCTTGCTTACGGAAACCATTGAAGGGCTAAATATCCGTTCTGACGGCTTTTACGTGGACGTTACCTTTGGCGGCGGCGGTCACTCACGGGCGATACTTGAAAAGCTGAGCGACAAGGGACGATTGATAGCCTTTGACCAAGATGAGGACGCGTTGAAAAATATCATTGACGACCCGCGTTTTACATTTGTGAGAAGCAACTTCCGCTATCTGAAAAACTTCTTGAAATACCACAACGTGGAAAAAGTGGACGGAATCTTAGCTGATTTGGGGGTTTCGTTTCATCATTTTGACGAGTCCGAGCGCGGTTTTTCGTTCCGTTTTGATGGCGCGCTGGATATGAGGATGAACAAGCAATCTGCAAAAACGGCTGCCACGGTTTTAAATACATATACGGAAGAAAAGCTGGCAGATGTCTTTTATCTCTACGGCGAACTGCACAATTCCCGAAAAATAGCGTCTACCATTGTTAAATCGCGCATAATGAAGCCGTTGGAAACTATTCCCGAATTTGTGGAAATTCTGAAACCCTTCTTCTCGCGCGAAAAAGAGAAAAAAGATATGGCGCGCGTTTTTCAGGCATTACGCATTGAAGTGAATAATGAGATGAAAGTACTGGAAGAATTACTGAAACAAAGTTTGGAAGCATTGAACGAGGGCGGAAGATTGGTCATTTTAACCTATCACTCGCTGGAAGACCGCTTGGTAAAAAACTTTATGCGTAGCGGAAACTTGGAAGGAAAAATAGAAAAAGATTTTTACGGAAACGTGATTTCGCCACTAAAACCCGTGAACAATAAGGTCATTATCGCGTCAGAAGAAGAGGTTCAGCGCAATCCCCGTTCACGCAGCGCAAAGCTGAGAATTGCAAGCCCCCCGTCAGCCCCAAGCCCCCTAAATCCCCCTCAAGGGGGACTTTAATTGTTTGTTACGGGGTGACATTTTAAAAACCTTGTTTACTAAAACCTTGTTTACTGAAACTAAAATGAATAATAAAGAAAATAACAAGTCCCCCTTTGGGGGATTAAGGGGGCTCTGGCAAACCATTATCGGCAGTGAAGATTTCTCGGAACTGCGGTCGAGTAAATTTCGGGATTTTCTGAACGGTAACATCCTTAAAAAACGATTTATTCAGAAGCAATACGGTTTATTAATTCTTGTAGCTGTACTTATCTTCCTATACATTGACAACCGTTACTATTGCGAAACGCAAATGGCTCGCGAGGTAAAACTGAAAAAAGAATTGGAAGACATCAAGTTTGAATCATTAACTATTTCAGCGGAACTGACCACGCTTAGTCGCCGCTCTTATGTATTGGATTACATCAATCAAAAAGGATTAAATCTGCAAGAAAGCCCCATAGCGCCCATTGTGATTACCGTTCCCGGCAAAGAAGACGAAAAAGCGCTGACAGACAGCGTAACCCGTAAATTTGATGCCAAGAAAGACACCACAAGCGGCATAGCGGTGGATTAATGAAATGGGTAGAAAATTCCGGAACAACTAAATGGAAAATATAAGTAAAATAAAAACAGCACTTGAATTTCTTAAAGATAACGATGGCTTTAATGTAGGTAGTTTATTTTTAAGTTGTAGAGATCAGAATGTGTTTGTGTATAGGAATACGAATTATCGTTATATTGAAAATTTAAACAAAAAAATAGCGACAAAAGAATTAGAAGAAATTAAAATAGAATTTAACAATTACATTGATGTTGTCCCTGAATTTAAGGATTTTCTAAAAGATAAAGAAATTTCATACCACCTTACTTATAATTATGGAATGGGAAGTTTTGAAATTTGCAATGAAACAAAAGAAATTATTACTTGGGCGTACAACGTTCCGAATTAATTGACGGACAAAAGTTTAAAAATGAGACTTTTTAAAAACTTTGAAGTTTATAGTAAGTTAAAATATGAAATATAAAAAAAGAAACAAATAATATAGCGCTTATCAAGCATGTTTTTGAAATATTATTTGCTGTATTTTGCACGTAGGACAATTCCCCGGATAACACCGTAGGCGGTTTTCTAAATCTAAAAGGCAACTCTTACAGAGTTTCTATCATTTGCACTCGTATTCCCCCAAATAAATTTGGGGGTTATGCACATAAAACTTCTAGGAAGTTAAAGAACTCAATCTATTTACCTAAAAAAAATAAGTCCAACATCATTCCAAAACGGCAATACATTACAACAAAATTCGCATAATTCGCAAAAATTCGCGATAATTCGTAAAAAACCAATGTCAGAACCCGGAAAAAATATCATAGGCAGATTTGCGGCAGTGTACTTATTCATTATCCTGTTGCTGACTGCGGTAGTGTATAACATCGTAAAAATCCAAACGGCGGAAAGAAAAAACTGGTTGGCATTGGGTTCTAAAAACGACAAAAAAGACATTATCGTGCGCCCCAACCGTGGCAATATTTATTCTTCGGACGGACGACTGATGGCAAGTTCCATACCCACGTACTACACCTACTTGGATTTACGCGTTCCGGCGCTTCACGAGAAAGAAGGCATCCTTTTTCACGAAAATGTAGATTCATTGGCATATTATCTTTCCGCTTATTTCAAAGAAAAATCCAAAAATCAGTATAAGCAAGAGTTACAACAAGCCTATCGTCGCGGAACAGCGGAATATCAGTTTTACAAAGGGCGTGTAACTTACGCGCAGTTGAAAGAAATCCGACAATTTCCCCTTTTCCGCCTTGGACGAAACAAAAGCGGATTGCTTACCAAAGAGATGTTTCAACGCGTAAAGCCCTTCTCTACCCTCGCTTCGCGCACCATCGGCGATATTTATGCCGATGAAGAAAAGGGGGGTAAGAATGGACTGGAACTCGCTTTCGACAGCATTTTACAAGGTAAACCGGGCGTATCTACCCGCCAAAAAGTAGCCAACCGCTGGCAAGATGTAGTGGAAGTGCCACCCGTGGATGGAATGGACATTACCACCACCATTGATGTGGACATGCAAGACATTGCCGAAAAAGCGTTATTGGATAAAATCAAAGAGATTGAAGCCCAATCCGGTTATGCTATTTTGATGGAAGCCAAAACGGGCGAAATCAAAGCCATAGTCAATATGCAACGAAACACGGACGGTACGTATTCCGAAAATCGCAACGGCGTGGTTTCGGATAAGGTGGAACCCGGCTCGGTATTCAAAGTGATGTCCCTGATGGCGGTTTTAGACGATGGAAAAGCCCGTTTGAGCGATGTAATTGAAACCGGAAGCGGTACTTGGCGAGTGGCAAACGCCACTATGCGCGACCACAACGCCGAGAGAGGCGGTTACGGCACCCTCACGCTGGAACATGCGCTGAATGCCTCGTCAAATGTGGGTATTTCTAAGACCATTATGAAAGCATACGGTGACAATCCTGCCAAATACGTGGAAAAACTCTACCGTATGAAAATAAATGAGCCGTTTAACCTCTACATCCCGGGTACCGCCGCGCCCAACATCCGCTATCCGAACAAAGAAAATTGGTCGGCTACCACGCTGGCTTGGATGTCCATTGGCTACGAAACGCAAATCGCGCCTATTTATACCGTGGCGTATTTTAATTCCATAGCCAATAATGGGAAATATTTGGAACCGCTTTTCATTAAGTCCATCAGCAAAAACGGTCAAATCCTCAAAACATTTTCGGCACGGGTTATTAACGAGCAAATTTGCAAGCCTTCCACACTGAAAGATGTTCGTCAAGCCTTACTCGGCGTAGTGGAAGACCCCAAATACGCCACAGGGAAACCGGTACGCTCACCTTACGTGCGTATCGGCGGAAAAACCGGAACGGCACAGATTTCCAAAGGCGCGGGTGGTTACAAAGCGGGTGGAAAATCGTATCAAGTATCGTTTTGTGGCATTTTTCCGTTTGATAATCCGCAATACACGTGCCTCGTAGTATTTCGTGAGCCGGGCAAAGGCATTGCCTCAGGCGGCAAAATGGCGGGTCCCGTGGTAAAAAACATCGCCGAGCGCGTTATCGCCATAAATGCCTACAATACGGTAGATACGGCGCCGATAGACAGTAATTACGTGGATATGAAAATGCCTTATGTGAAATCCGGGCGTTTTGACGCGATGAAAAGCGCCATGACCTTTCTGGAACAAAAATACACCGGACAAGGAACCAAATGGATACAAACCGTTTGCGACGGCAAGCAAATAGCCGCTAAACCGATAGGAATAAGCAAAAGCGCTATGCCTAATCTAAGCGGAATGGGCGCGAAAGACGCGGTATATTTATGCGGAAAATTAGGATTAAAAGTCAACGTGTTAGGTTTCGGTAAGGTGTATGCCCAAAGCATTGCTGCCGAGAGCGCCATTTCAAAAGGACAAAGTGTAACGTTAAATTTACAATAAAAAGTCATCGCCGTAGAGAAAAGTTGCGGCTTGTCCGTAAAGAATAAATATATATAAAAGCACGCGGATAACACGGATTAAACTAATCTGTACTGATTTTAAAAAAGATAAATACTGATTTCCGTAGAGAAAAACTTCTACGAAGTTATTAATCCAAAACAGATTACAAAAGTCAAAAAAAACCACAAATAAAAACTTAAAACGATATTTATCATCATAACGTAATTCGTAATTCGTAATTCGTAATTTATAATTATTTATGAAACTACCAGCATTACTCAATCATATCCAACCCGAAAAAATCATCGGCAATACCGACGTAGATATTTCGGGGATTCAGTTTGATTCTCGCAAAGTGGAAGCGGGTAATCTTTTTGTGGCAACCAAAGGTACGGCATCCGACGGGCATACGTTTATTCCGATGTCCATTGAAAAAGGCGCAGTAGCCATACTTTGCGAAGAAGTTCCCACCGAAACACAAAAAGACATCGCTTACATTCAGGTGAAAAACAGTTCGGACGCGCTGGGGCACATAGCTTCGGCGTGGTACGATTTTCCGGCGAAAAAACTAAAACTCATCGGTGTAACAGGGACAAATGGTAAAACTACTAGTGCCACGTTGCTATATAAAATGTTTCGTCAGTTGGGTTACGGCGCGGGATTGCTTTCCACCGTTTGTAATTACATCAACGAAGAAGCAGTGGAAGCCACACACACTACGCCTGACGCGCTGGAACTAAACCACTTATTGGCAAAAATGGTGGAAGCGGGTTGCGAATACGTTTTTATGGAAGTAAGTTCCCATGCGGTAGAGCAGCGGCGCATTGCCGGGCTGGATTTTGACGGCGCCATTTTCACCAACCTCACACGCGACCACATCGATTATCACGAAACATTTGAAAATTACCTGAAAGCGAAAAAACGCTTTTTCGATGATTTGAAACCGGATGCTTTCGCGCTTACCAACGCCGATGATAAAAACGGCTCGGTGATGCTGCAAAACACCAAAGCTAAAAAATACGCCTATTCGTTGCGTACCATGGCAGATTTCAAAACAAAAATTTTGGAAGAAGATTTTGACGGAATGTTGCTAAATATGAATGACCGCGAAGTGCACGTATCGTTTATAGGACGGTTTAACGCGTATAATCTTACCGCCGTGTTTGGCGCCGCGGTGTTGCTTGGCGCGGACGAGTTGGAAGCGTTGCGTATCCTCAGTATGCTTGCATCTGTTTCGGGTCGGTTTGAAACATTGCGTGCCCCCGCCGGATATGCCGCTATTGTGGATTACGCGCATACCCCCGACGCGCTCAACAACGTTATTTCCACTATCAATGAAATTTTGCAAGGAAAAGGACGATTAATAACCGTGGTGGGCTGCGGCGGCAACCGCGACAAGGGTAAACGCCCGATGATGGCGCGCGAAGCGGTGGACGGCAGCTGGAAAGCCATTCTCACATCCGATAATCCTCGAAATGAAGAACCGCAGGATATTTTAAACGATATGCTCGCGGGATTGGATAACGAGCAGATGAAAAAAAGTTTGACCATCGTAGACCGCCGCGAAGCCATTAAAACAGCCTGTTCTTTGGCTCAAAAAGGCGATGTGGTACTTGTGGCAGGTAAAGGGCACGAAGATTATCAAATTATCAAAGGTGTAAAACACCATTTTGATGACAGGGAAGAGGTGAGGAAGTGTTTTTAACTGCCCCCTAAATCCCCCAAAGGGGGACTTTGTTTGCCGCGATTTCAAACAAACGCTTTGAAATCAGTTGACTGAAATAAACAAAAAACAGAACTATGACTAAAAGAGATTTTTTCAGATTATTAATAAAAATAGCCGGATTATATTTTATTATTTCCGCCGTTTTTTCAACGCTTCCAAATAATATTATACTCTCAGTGGAAGGTGAAGCCGATTGGACAGGCATTTTATGGGTGATATTGACACTCATAATAGTTGTCGGACTTTTTATCCTGATGATTTACAATGCTGATAGAATAATTGATTTCTTAAAACTCGACAAAGGATTTGATGATGAAAGAATTGATTTTGAGAAAATTGAAACAAAGAGTATCTTAAAGTTAGCCATTTTTATCATTGGCGGAATGCTTTTCATTGATAATATACCACCATTTTTAAGTCGTAGTTATTTTGCATTGAGATCAACAATAAATCCTAATGACATTTATCATTTTGGTAGTCTACACGATTACATTTATCTTTCTACCAATTTTCTAAATATAGTTATAGGATATATTTTAATTACTAACTACAATAAAATTAGCAAGTTATTAAAATAAACTGAAAAATAATTGGCACATTAGCATATTAACCCATTAGCACATTTAGCATTATGTTTTACCATTTATTCCAATTTTTAGATAAATACTACCATATTTCCGGCGGGCGGTTGTTTAACTACATTTCGTTCCGAACGGCATTGGCATTTATTTTGGCGCTCTTGATTTCCGCCATTTACGGGCAAAAAATCATCCGCTTGTTACAAAAACGGCAAATCGGGGAAACCATTCGCGACTTGGGTTTGCAAGACCAAATGGCAAAAAAAGGTACCCCCACCATGGGCGGAATCATTATCATCATTTCCATCCTTATCCCCACCTTGCTACTGGCTAATCTGACGAATATTTATATCATTTTGATGCTGGTAACCACTGTGTGGATGGGTTTAATCGGTTTTTTAGACGATTTTCTGAAAATAAAATACCGCAACAAAGAAGGATTAAAAGGTAAATTCAAAATTCTCGGACAAGTAGGTTTAGGGCTGATAGTAGGCGTAACGCTTTACCTGAGTCCACAGGCTGTTATCCGCGAAAACGTGGAAGAAAAAGGGAAAACCAATTTGGTGGAAAACGTAAACTACAAGCAAGACGACATTAAATCCACCAAAACCACTATTCCGTTTTTCAAAAACAATAACTTGGATTATGCCGACGCTTTCCGATGGACGGGTGAAAATGCGCAGAAAAACGGTTGGATATTGTTCGTAATTATGGCAATCATTGTAGTAACCGCGGTTTCTAACGGTTCAAACCTTACGGATGGGATGGACGGACTTGCCACCGGTTCTTCGGCGGTTATCGGAACCACATTAGGCATCTTCGCCTACGTGTCCGGTAACGTAAATTATGCCGGTTACCTTAATATTATGTACATCCCGGGCGCGGGCGAGATGCTTATTTTTGCCGGCGCGTTTATTGGCGCCACGGTTGGTTTTTTGTGGTATAACACCTATCCCGCCCAAGTGTTTATGGGCGATACGGGAAGTTTAACCATTGGCGGAATTATCGCCGTATTTGCCATCGCGGTGCACAAAGAATTACTCATACCGATACTTTGCGGCGTATTTTTCGTGGAAAGCCTTTCGGTTATTGTCCAGCGTTACTATTTCAAATTTACCAAAAAGAAATATGGTGAAGGGCGGCGCGTATTCCTAATGACACCGCTGCACCACCATTTTCAGAAAGGGGGCAATTCCGGTATCAAAGCCTTGATAAACAAGCCTATGAATGCCGTTCCAGAAGCCAAGTTGACTGTTCGTTTCTGGATAATCGGAATTATTTTGGCAGCATTGACGATAATAACGTTGAAAGTAAGATAGTTAGCCCCCTAACCCCCACGAGGGGGAATTTAAAGAGTAAAACGTAAGGGAAGTTACTCGTTTAATTGTAAGTGTAGCAATTTCCAAATCGCCAATAAAACGGGAAAATTCTACAAAGTTCTAAAAATATAATTATTATAAACAGAACTTTCTATTTCGTAAAAATTAAAATAGATAACTGATTGATGGAAAGCCAATTCTTAAATAATATAAACAATGAAAAATCCGCTCTTAATCCCCCCCTCAGGGGGTTAGGGGGCAAGCGATTAGTCATTCTCGGTGGTGGCGAAAGCGGCGCGGGTGCAGCCGTACTCGCAAAAAAGCAAGGTTTTGATGTTTTTCTTTCAGATTTATCCGAAATAAAAACAAACTACAAAGAGCTTTTAAACAAATACGGTATTTCCTGGGAAGAAAAACAACACACAGAATCGTTGATTTTGAATGCAGATGAAGTGATAAAAAGTCCCGGAATTCCTGATAAAGCGCCTATCGTCAAAAAGCTAAAAGAAAAAAATATTCCGGTAATTTCCGAGATTGAGTTCGCCGGACGTTATACCGATGCCAAAATGATTTGCATTACAGGCAGCAATGGAAAAACCACCACTACCCTACTCACTTACCACATCCTGAAAGAAGCGGGGTTAAACGTAGGATTAGCCGGGAATGTAGGCGACAGTTTGGCGCTGCAAGTAGCTGAAAATGATTATGATTATTACGTAGTGGAACTGAGCAGTTTTCAACTGGACGGAATGACCGACTTCAAAGCCGACATTGCCATTTTACTTAATATCACGCCCGACCACTTGGACAGGTATAACTACGAGTTCCAGAATTATATTGATTCTAAATTCCGAATACTGCAAAACCAAACCAAAGACGACGCTTTTATTTTTTGGTCAAACGACCCCGTGATACAAAAAGAACTGAAAAAGAGAAACATACAATCAACCCTTTATCCTTTTGCCACAGACAAAACCGAAAAAACAAAAGCTTTTATCGAAAACGAGCAACTGATTATTAATACATTAAAAAACACATTTGCTATGCCTGTACAAGAACTTGCCATCAAAGGCGTGCACAACACATACAATTCAATGGCTGCGGGACTTACCGCCGGCATTTTGAGTGTAAAAAAAGAAAACATCCGCCAGTCGCTTTCTGATTTCAAAGGCGTGGAACACCGCTTGGAATACGTGGCTACCGTGCGCGACGTACAATACATTAACGACAGTAAAGCTACCAATGTAAACTCTTGCTGGTATGCCCTGCAAAGCATGAAAAACCCGGTAGTTCTTATACTTGGCGGCACCGACAAAGGCAACGATTATACCGAGATAGAAGAACTTGTCAGCCAAAAAGTAACAGGACTAATTTTTATGGGCTTGGACAATACGCGCTTACATCAGTTCTTCGACGGGAAAATAGCCCGCATGGAAGAAGCTAAATCAATGAAAGAAGCCGTGAGCAAAGCTTATAATATGGCAAAACCGGGCGAAATGGTATTGCTCTCGCCTTGCTGTGCCAGTTTTGACCTGTTTCAAAACTACGAAGATCGCGGACGGCAGTTTAAAGAATGCGTGAGGAATCTTTAATTACGAATTACGAATTACGAATTATGCTAATTATTAAATGTAGATTCTATGAAAACGGATAATGTGATTAAAGAGAAAAGTTATGCTTTTGCTATACGCATTATTAATCTCTATCAATTTTTATGTGAAGATAAAAAAGAATTTGTTTTGAGTAAGCAAATTTTACGTTCAGGTACATCCATCGGCGCAAACATCGAAGAAGCTATTGGCGGACAATCCCCCAAAGACTTTTTTGCAAAAATGACGATTGCTTACAAGGAAGCCCGGGAAACACATTATTGGATTCGACTATTGACAGACACAAATTATTTAACAAAACAACAAAGTGCTGATTTATTGAAAGACAATGAAGAATTACTCAAAATTATCGGCGCTATTCAAAAAACCATTCGTAATTCGTAATTCATAATTCGTAATTAAACAAAATGAGCAACTTTTTTACAAAATATCTCAGAGGCGACACTACCATTTGGTTGGTATTTTTTATTTTGTGCGTCTTTTCCGTGATTGAACTTTACAGCGCGTCCAGTACGTTAGCGTTCAAAGCGGCAAATCATACGGCGCCTATGATGCAACACGCGGCTTTTTTGCTTTTCGGCGCGGTCATAGCCTATTTGGTGCATTTTATTCCGTATAAGTACATACGCATTTTGGCATATCCGGGGCTCGTTTTATCTTTTATACTATTAATTTATGTGCAGTTCAAAGGGCAGTCAGCCAACGATGCCGCACGCTGGATACGTATCTTCGGATTTCAATTTCAACCTTCGGAATTGGGTAAAATGTCATTACTAATCGTGGTTGCCGACTTGATTTCACGCATTCGCGCCTATCCGCAAGACGAGAAAAAGTATTTTTGGTGGATCATAGGCATTACGGTAACTATCTGCGGACTTATTTTACTTGAAAACTTCTCTACTGCCGCTATTTTAGGTATGGTCATCTTTTTTATGATGTTTATCGGACAGGTGAATTGGAAAAAATTACTGTCCATTGTAGGCGTAGTGGCGGTATTCTTATTTTTGGGATATGTAACGGTCAAAGCCGTTCCGCAAGAAAAAATGCCGAAAGCTTTCAGTCGCGCTTACACGTGGGTAAACCGCATTGACCGTAAATCAGGCGAAGACAAAGACGACAAATACGTGATTAACGATAAAAACCTGCAAGTACAGCACGGACGCATTGCCGTGGCGCGTGGCGGATTTTTAGGCGTATTCCCCGGCAACAGCGTAGAGCGCGATTTTTTGCCGCACGCTTTTGACGACTTTATTTATGCCATCATTATTGAAGAAATGGGCTTGCTCGGCGGTATTTTCGTGATGATGCTTTACCTGATATTGCTTTTCCGAACCGGACAAATAGCCACTGTTTGCAAAAGCACTTTCCCTGCAATGCTCGTTACTGGCTTGGGATTAATTATAGGGCTTCAAGCAGCGGTCAATATGATTGTAGGGTCAGGCTTTGGGTTGGTTACAGGACAGCCGTTGCCACTGATTAGCCGTGGCGGAACTTCTATTCTGATAACCTGTGTCTATTTCGGCATTATTTTGGGAATTATACGGCAGATAAAAGAAGAAACTGTATCCGTTAGTCAATCCCCAGAGCAACCGGTAAAAGAAGTGGGGATAGAGGAAATATAAGTTTGCAGTTTTAAGTTTGCAGTTTGCAGACATCTCGACACAAATTTCTGAAAATAAGCGACTTGAAAAAGGAATATAATATCTCATAAAACACAAACTATACAAAAAGTAAAAAACTCTAACAAAAAAATATAAACTACGCACTGCAAACTGCTATCTTCAAACTGCAAACTATAAAAACTCTAACAAAAAAGTATAAACTACGCACTGCAAACTGCAAACTTATAACTGCAAACTTAAAACTGCTATCTGCAAACTAAAAAAAACTGCTAACTTAAAACTATATAAACGAATATGCCTTTTACCGATTTTAGAGATTTGTTGGCTTACAAAAAAGGATTCGAACAAGCCGAAAATATTTTTGAAATATCATTTTCTTTTCCAAAAGAAGAAAAATATTCGCTCACAGACCAAATGAGACGCTCTTCACGTTCTGTTTGTGCTAATTTGGCAGAGGCATACAGCAAAAGAGTTTATCCAAAACATTTCTTATTGAAAATGACAGATTGCATTGGCGAAAATAACGAAACATTGGTTTGGATAGATTTCTCGTTAAAATGCAAATATATAAACGAAGAAAATTACAAAAAATGCTATGAATTAAATAGAGAAGTAAGTAAACTACTGATTTATATGATAAATAATCCCGACAAATTTGGGGTAAAAGAATAGTATTTTAGTTTGCAGTTTGCAGTTTGTAAGCACCCCGATACAAAATACTGAAAATGAGACATTTGAAAAAGGAATATAATATCTCATAAAATACAAACCATACAAAAAGTAAAAAAGAGGTAACAAAAGTATAAACTACGCACTGCAAACTGCAAACTATAAACTGCACACTTAAAACTGCTATCTGCAAACTTAAATATGAAGTACATCATCAGCGGCGGCGGCACAGGCGGACATATTTTTCCCGCCATCAGCATAGCAAACGCCATCAAAAAACGGGATAAAGACGCCGACATTCTCTTTGTAGGCGCTATCGGACGCATGGAAATGGATCGGGTTCCCGCGGCGGGTTACCCTATTGAAGGGCTTCCCGTGCGTGGTTTTGACCGTAAAAACATGTTGAAAAACATCGGTGTGCTGATGGATTTCTTCAAAAGCACACGTAAGGCACAGCAGATTATTAAGAAGTTTAAACCCGATATTGCCATCGGTGTAGGCGGGTACGCCAGCGCGCCCACGCTTAAAGCGGCAAGCAAATTCGGCGTACCTACGCTCTTGCAGGAACAAAACTCGTACGCCGGCGTAACTAATAAAATGTTAGCTTCCAAAGCCGAGAAAATCTGCGTGGCATATCGCGGAATGGAAAAGTTTTTCCCATCGGAAAAAATCGTTCTTACCGGAAACCCGGTGCGTCAGGATTTATTTGAAATACAGCCCAAAGCCGAAGAAGCGTACACGTTTTTTAATTTCAATCCGAATAAAAAAACATTGCTTATCGTGGGCGGAAGTTTAGGCGCGCGCACCATCAACCAAAGCATCACCGCAGGTTTGGAAGCGCTTTCCAAAGAGGACATTCAGGTCATTTGGCAAACAGGTAAATTCTACATTGGCGAAGCAATGAAAGCCGCGCAACCTTTTTTAAGCGAAAAATTATTAGTAACCGATTTTGTTTCACGCATGGACTACGCCTACTCGGTGGCTGACTTGGTTATTTCTCGCGCGGGCGCCAGTTCCATTTCTGAACTTTGTTTGCTGCACAAGCCCGTTATTTTGGTACCTTCGCCGAACGTAGCCGAAGACCACCAAACACAAAACGCCCTCGCGTTGGTAAACCGAAACGCCGCGGTGATGATACGCGATGCCGACGCCGTGCAAGACCTCGTACCAAAAGCATTGGAAATGATAAAAAATGACACTTTTTTGGAAGAATTAGCCAACAACATCGGCACACTGGCTGAAAAAAGTTCGGCAGATAGAATTGCAGACGAGGTGTTTAGGATAATCCCGCAAAGACATTCAGTTGAAACGGTGCTACGCACCTAAATATCGGGCTTGATATAAATCCTACAAATGATTTCAGTGCTACGCACCTTTGCTGCGTAGCAGCTTTTCATTTGTAGTATAAATAAAGAAGGCATTAATAAAAGGTGCGTAGCACCGTTTCAACCCTTGATTCGCATTATTATGTTTTGAGGCCTGCCCGACGCAGGCGGGTTCGATTGCAAATCGTGAGAACTTTGTGAGAAAAATAAAAAAGAAAAAATGACAACTGAAAAAATGAACATATTTACACGGTACTATTTTATCGGTATCGGCGGTATTGGGATGAGCGCCATAGCGCGGTATTTTCACGTAAAAGGCTTTTCCGTGGCGGGGTATGACCGCGCTGAAACCAAACTTACTCAAAACCTCGTTGCCGAAGGTATTGCCGTAACTTATAACGAAACCGAGAGCGCCATCCCCAACAAATTTTTAGATACAGATAAAACGCTCGTCATCGTTACGCCTGCTATTCCAAGCGACCACCCGCAGGTGGTTTATTTCCGGCAGCACGGTTTCAAAGTACTGAAACGTTCCGAAATGCTGGGTGAAATTACCCGCCGAAGCAAAGCCATTTGCATCGCGGGAACACACGGCAAAACTACCACATCCACCATCACGGCGCATTTGTTATATCAGTCACAAGTAGGTTGCAGCGCGTTTTTGGGCGGAATTTCCAATAATTATAATACCAATCTGTTGCTATCCAACGAAAGCAACTTTGTGGTGGTAGAAGCGGATGAGTACGACCGTTCCTTTCATCGACTCACGCCTTATATGGCGGTAATCACCTCGTCCGATCCCGATCACTTGGATATTTATGGAACCGAAGAGGCTTTTTATGAAAGTTTTGAACACTTTACCTCACTCATCACACCGGGCGGCACGCTGATAATGAATAAAAAAGTGAACATCACGCCCCGACTTCAAAAAGGGGTGAAGTTATTCACCTACGGTTTGACTAACGATGCCGATTTTTACGCCAAAAACATTCGCCTGAAAAATGCCGCCATAACATTTGACTTTGTTACGCCCACCGAAACACTGCACGATGTCAAATTAGGCGTTCCTGTGATGATAAACGTGGAAAACAGCGTGGCGGCTATGGCGCTGGCGTGGCTCAGCGGCGCGGCGCCCGAAGAAATACGCGCGGGCATCTCTACATATTCGGGTATTCATCGGCGCTTTAACACCGTGTATAAATCCGATAAAGTAGTGCTGATGGACGATTATGCGCATCATCCAAGCGAATTGAAAGCAAGTATTTCGTCCATCCGCCAATTGTATCCGGACAAAAAAATTACCGGGATTTTTCAGCCTCATTTGTACACGCGCACCCGTGATTTCGCGCCTGAATTTGCCGAAGCACTCTCGGCGTTGGACGAACTTATTTTGCTCGACATCTATCCTGCCCGTGAACTGCCTATTGAGGGCGTAACATCTGAAATAATATTAAAAGACGTAGCGCTGAACGATAAAATTTCAACCACCAAAGAAAATCTTTTAACTATTTTGAAAGATAAGAAATTAGAGGTTTTAGTTACCTTTGGCGCAGGCGACATTGATAAATTGGTACCGGAAATTAAGGATTTTTTGAAAATAAAATATTTGGGAACGGCGATTTCCTAATCGCCGAATTAAAGTCAAACGGTTTGGAAACCGTTTATCCCAAAATGAACTTTTATGAAAAACTGGCTTAAATACACACTACTCATTATTGGCGCGATACTCTGTTTGGGTTACGCGGCGTATTTTTACATCGAAGGAAGGCATTTCCAAAACGACAAAATATGCAAAGGTGTGGAAGTACACATCCATGACGCTCAAAACAAAAGTCTGATTACCGAAAAAGAAATTATTGACTTCTTAAACGCCGACAAATTGATTCCCACGGGGAAATTCTATCGAAAAATTCGGACAAAAAAAATAGAAGATGCCGTAGAAAAACACCCGATGGTGCGTCGTGCGGAATGTTACAAAATGCCTAACGGCAAACTAATGATAGACATTGAGCAACGCACCCCCGTATTGCAAATCATCAGCAGCGAAAGTTACTATGTGGACGATCAACGCCACACACTGCCTCTATCGCTCAATTATGCCGCTTATGTGCCTGTGGCAACCGGACAGATAGACCGAAAAATGGCAAAAAGTAAACTGTACGATTTTGCCCGCTACATTAGCAAAGACAGTTTTTGGAACAGCCAGATAGACCAAATTCAAGTAAACGACAGCCTCAACGTAATATTATCACCGCGCGTAGGTGACCACACCATTCTGCTCGGCAGTTTTGACCGCTACGAACAAAAGTTGGAAAAACTCAAAAAACTCTATCTGTATGGCTTGAACAAAACCGGGTGGAACCAATACAAAACCATTGACCTGCGTTATAAAGACCAAGTAGTGTGTAAAAAGAGATAATTAAATAGCAACTGAGAACTTAAAGCGAAATAAGCAGATTTCAAAACTTCAAATATTACCGATAAATTTACCGATATAAATACCGATAAATTCAAAAATAAATTTTGTAACGTGTAAAAAAATAAATGCCCTTTTTGTTTATAAATTAACCGATAAACCGCACATCGGTTAGTTGCCGAATAACCGATGTGCGGTTTGTCGCCTAAAAAAAGTTTTTACCAAGTTATTTTTACATATTACTATAAAAATTAAATTAAAACTTTAAAACCAAAAATAGAAAAAGTATAAATTTTCACTACTTTTACATTTTGAAACAAAATAGTAGAATAACAATTAGAAGAAATCTTTTATCCGCCGAATAACGCGAAGCAAATAACACACAGTAAATAACGGCGCAGCCGAATAACACCGAAGCTTTATAAAAATGGGAAAGAAAAACATCATACAGCAAACCATCGTACATTTTGACCTCGGGGGTTCTAAAATCTCGGGGTTAGCCGGCATGGTGGAAGAAAACGGCGCTTTGACCATTCTGGGGGAAGAAAAACAGCCCACGGAAGAAATCAAAAGCGGACTGATAGAAAAAGTAACGGGAGCGGCGCTTAAAATTAACACGCTGGCAAAATACCTGCAAAATTCCGCGCGTGTGGAACCCATCAAAACCGTGAGCATCAGCGTAAATCCTCGCGCGATGAAACAAACTTTCAAAACCATAAACCGACCCATAGAGCGGGTGGTAACACCGGCTTTTCTACATAAAATAAAAGCGGAAATAAAAGCCGGCATCAATTCAGAAAAAGTATATGTGTATGACATTCAAGAACTTGAATATTTCATAGACGGTCGTCCGGTAGAAAAACCCGTAGGTGTAAAAGGAAGCAATCTTCGCGTAGATTACCGTATTATTACCGGAAATGTATTGGTACAAGAATCTATTGAGCGTTGTTTTGAGCGAACCGGATTAGCCGTGGACTACATTCATTTAGGCATTGACGCCTTGGCAACCGTAGTTTTAGACGACGAAGACACCCAAAACGGCTGCGCGCTCATCGCTTTTGGCGCTACCACCACTACCCTTGCCATTTACAATGAAGGAAAACTGCAAGAATTGTTGCTCGTGCCTTTTGGCGGCATAAACATTACCAAAGATATTCAGGAATTAGGCATTCGCTTTGAATATGCCGAGTTGCTCAAATGCCGCAAAGGCTGCGCGATGGAAAGCGCCGTTACGGAGATAGTCAATATTAAAGCGCCTGCCGAAGACCCTGACCAGCCACCCGTGATAATCAATTCCTCATTTCTGGCAACCATCATTGAAGCGCGCCTTTCCGAAATAATGGAACCCATTTTTGACACTATCAATCAAATTACATACCGTCTTCAAAACGGCATCATCATTACCGGCGGCGCTTCAAAACTGCACTGCCTGCAAGAGTTTATCACCGAAAAAACCGGATTTCAAGTGCGCATGTCAGACCACTCGGGATGGCTGTCTGACCACACGCCCGAGATTTTCTTTCAACCCGAATACGCCCAAGCCGTAGGCGCCATGCTGCTCACTCACGACTTAAATATGGAAAAAGAAGCCAATGAAGCCGCAGCTATCGAACCCAAAATTAAGGGGAAAGGAATCTTCGGGAAAATGGGAAAAATAATAAACACCGGCGCCCAAAAACTTTTTGAATATGATGAGATAGAACAAAAAGAAAAATAGAGTGCGGCAGCTTTGGGTGCAGGGACTTCCGAGCCGCTGATTAAAAAACCTTAACTAAACAACGACATTGATTCGTAATTCGTAATTTTAAATTCGTAATTTTAAATTCGCAACAGATATGAATATACTCAACGATGACCTTCCGCTGGATTTGCCTATTGCCAATACGTCATATATCAAAGTGATAGGCGTGGGGGGCGGTGGCGGAAACGCTGTCAATCACATGTACACCAAAGGGATTACAGATGTTTCATTCGTGGTGTGCAACACCGATAATCAAGACTTGGAACGCTCGCCGGTGCCGCTTAAAATACAGTTGGGAAAAACCATCACGCAAGGATTAGGCGCCGGTTCACGCCCCGAAGTGGCACGTCAAGCCGCCGAAGAATCCATTGACGAAATCCAGCGAATGCTCTCGGAAAACACCCGCATGGTGTTTATCACCGCGGGAATGGGTGGTGGCACAGGCACCGGCGCGTCGCCCGTGGTAGCGCAAGCCGCGCACGAAATGGGCATTCTTACGGTGGGCATCGTTACCATTCCGTTTGCCTTTGAGGGTAGTAAAAAAATACGTCAGGCGCTCGAAGGCGTTATCGCGCTAAGCGAACACGTGGACGCCATTTTGGTCATCAACAACGAGAAACTGAAAAAAATATTCCCCGACCTCAATCTTTCCAACGCTTTTGCCAAAGCCGATGACGTGCTTGCCAACGCTGCCAAAGCCATTGCCGAAATCATCACCATTCCCGGCTATATCAACATTGACTTTGCCGATGTGAACACCACGATAAAAGACGGTAAAGTAGCGATTATGAACACCGGATTTGCCGCCGGCGAAAACCGCATCACCAAAGCCATTGAGGACGCGCTTACCTCACCGCTTCTTAACACGGGCGATGTAAGCGGCGCCAGCAAAGTGCTTCTCAGTCTCTACTGCTCGCATGACAACGCTATACGCATGGAAGAAATCACGCAGATACACGAGTTTATGGCGAAAGTAGGTTCCGATATTGAGGTTATTTGGGGCGCTGCTTTTGATGATGAGTTGGAAGACCAGGTAAAAGTTACCCTTATAGCCACCGGATTTGACGTGAAAGATATTCCCGGAATGCCTGCCGCCATGCTGAAAAAACCGTCATCGCACCCCGAACAGGAAACCGAGGAAGAAACAGAAAAAGTTACCGTTACCGAGCCCACCGAAGAGGAAGTGGCTAAAAACGCCGAGATAAGCAAAGCGATGGGCGAACTCTACGGCGAGTCAATCAAAACCGAACCGGAAAAGAAACCTGCCGTATCCGCGCCGGAACTTTTCCCCACGGAAACCCCGCAACAAAAAGCGAAAGACGAAATTCCCATGTTGGATATTTTTGATTTAGACAACGAAGAAAACGTTAAAAACATCGAAAAAATCCCTGCTTGGAAAAGGCTTATAAAGAAATAAGCGCCCTACCCCCAAGGGGGGAATAGTACATTCCCCTCGCTTCAAGCGAGGGGAAAATGGTTCAATGCTTTCAGCATTGGAACGTTAAAAACGTTCAACCATCCCCCCTTCGCTTCAAGCGAAGGGGATAAAAGACAAACACAGGAACGGCGGTTTCTAACCACCCAAAAAAATCGTGAAATTCGTATAAATTCGCGTAATTCGTAACAATTAGTGTAATTTAAAAAATATGGAAGAAAAAATATTTGAACAGATCAATGCCGACATTAAAACAGCCATGTTGGCGCGTGAAAAAGTAGCGCTGGAAGCCCTTAGAGGCATTAAAAAAGAATTTCTGGAAGCCAAAACCGCCAAAGGCGGCGACGGATTTCTGCACGATGAACAAGCCGTGAAAATTATGCAGAAAATGGTTAAACAACGCCGCGAAACTGCCGAAATATATACACAGCAAAGCCGTCCCGAATTAGCCGAAAAAGAGTTAGCCGAAGCTGCCGTGATAGAAAAATACCTTCCGGCTCAGATGTCTGATGCCGAGTTGGAAAAAATCATTGCAGAAATCATTGCCCAAGTGGGCGCCTCGGGTCCGCAAGACATGGGAAAAGTAATGGGCGCCGCAACCAAAAAACTTGCAGGAAAAGCGGATGGACGCGTAATTTCAGAAAAAGTAAAAGCTTTGTTGGCAAAATAATTTTCATTTAAAAGCGCAGTAGTAACGAATACGATTTACTGTCCGAAAACGAACACACCTGTCCGTTTTCGGACACTTTTATTTTAAAACATCCCTCATTATCAGGCATCTAAAATTCTGGCACACATTTCGTCAATCCCCGAAAAAATTAGAAGTTAGACCATCCCCATCGCTTGCAGCAAGGGGATTATGGTTCTGCGTTTGAAACGCAGAAAAAAACACCCCGCTTTATAAAGTCTGAAATCTGAAATCTGATGTTTGAAATCTAAAAGTATCTTAAAAAATATGGACAGAAAAATACCCATAGAACAACGTCGTAAAGAAAAGCGCATCAAACTATTAAAATTTGGCGCGTTGATTTTAGCGGCTATTATTGCCATTGGCGTAATTATCTCATTATTAAGGGATAGTGTTTCGTTAAAAAACATCCAGCTTTCCACAGTGGATAAAGGAACCATTGAGGTTTCCGTCAGCGCTTCGGGTAAAGTGGCGCCGGCATTTGAAGAAATCATAAACACGCCCATCGAAAGCCGCATTGTGGAAGTGTATAAAAAAGCGGGCGACTCTGTAAATGCGGGAACCCCGTTAATGAAACTGGACTTGCAAAGCATCGAAACCGAATATCGGAAAATGCAGGACGAACTTCAAATGCGCCGGTATAAAATGGAACAAGAACGCATTAAAAGCAGCAGCACGCTAAGCGACCGCGAAATGCAGCTCAAAGTGAATAATATGCAGATTGATAAAATGAAGGTGGAAGTGCGCAATGAGAAATATTTAGACAGCATTGGCGCCGGAACTACCGACAAAGTGCGCGAGGTGCAACTTAAATACAGCGTGGCAAAATTGGAACAAGAACAGTCCAAAAACAAGTTTGAAAACGACAAGAAAGTCGCGGCGTCAGAACTTCGTACACAGCAATTGGATCTGGAAATTTTTCGTAAAACAATGGCGGAAACCCGCCGTATATTGAACGATGCCCAAATTCGCTCGCCGCGCAAAGCCACACTCACGTACATTAACACACAGGTGGGCGAACGTGTGGGACAAGGCGCGCAGGTGGCTATTATTTCGGACTTGTCGCATTTCAAAATTGACGGCGAAATTGCCGACAGTTACGGTGACCGCATCGCGATGGGAAACAAAGTGGTGATAAAAATAGGGAACGATAAACTCACCGGCTTTGTAAGCGGCATCACGCCGCTGTCTAAAAACGGCGTTATCCAATTTACCGTTCAGTTGGACGATGACGCCAACCGCCGTCTGCGTTCCGGTTTAAAAACGGATGTTTATATAATGAACGCCGTAAAAGACGACGTAATGCGCATCGCTAACGGACCCTACTATACCGGACCGGGCACGTATGAACTTTTTGTACTCGCCGGAAAAACGCTCGAAAAACGAAAAATACAGCTCGGCGAAAGTAATTACGAGTATGTGGAAGTGGTATCAGGATTAAAATCGGGCGAACGCGTGGTGGTGTCGGATATGAGTCAATATAGAAATAATAGTCGACTGACGGTTAGCCATTAGCTATTGGCAAATTAGATAAAACAAACTTCAAACAAAGCTAACGGCTAAAAGCTGATAGCTAAAAGTAATAATATATGATAAAACAATATTTCAAACAAGCGTGGCAACTCATAAAACAACACAAACTTTTCAGCGCCATTTACATTGCCGGCACGGCATTGGCAATCACCATGGTAATGATAATAGCTGTTTTCATTTACTTAAAGAAAGGAAATATCTATCCCGAAGAAAACAGAAACAGAATGCTTTATGTAAAAGTGGCACAAAGTACACCCAAAGACACAGCACAACATTCTATGGAAAGTTCAGGGCTTTCATTCCAAACGGTAAAACATGTTTTCTATCCGCTAAAATCCGCAAAAGTCGTCTCGGCAGAATCATCAACTGATGACGAAGAAAGTTATGCTACTGTTCCGGGCATTGAGAACAGGATTCCGGTGATGCCAAAATATGTGGATGCCAATTATTGGAAGTTATTTCAGTTTCGGTTCATAAGCGGGAAGCCGTTTACGGAAGCCGATTTTAACTCGGGCATCAACTCGGCGGTCATTTCCGAAACCACAGCCCGACAGCTTTTTGGAAATGCGCCGTTCATTGGCAAATACTTTAAGCTAAATGATGATGAATACAAAATAACCGGGGTGGTAAAAGATGTTTCTTACATGCTTCCGAATACGTATGCTAATATATGGATACCTTTTACCGCCGTCAAGAATTATGAGAAATCTTGGGGTAACGAAGGATTATTAGGCAGTTACAAGGTATACATACTCGCCCGTTCGTCTAATGATTTTGGAAAAATCAGAGAAGAAATAAATCAAAATAAAGCAAAGTATGAAGCCAATCTGACATGGCAAATGGACTTTCTCGGACAGCCGGACGATACTTTCTCAGCTTCTTTCCGAATGGGGAATAAACCTTTTTCGATAAATAAAATCAAAGGGGCATTTGCTTTTCTACTGCTGATATTTTTATTGGTTCCGGTACTCAATTTATCCGGTCTCAACAGCAGCCGGATGGAAAACCGTTCGTCTGAGCTGGGCATCCGCAAATCATTTGGCGCATCCCGTTCGGCGCTTATACGCCAAGTTTTAACCGAAAATTTACTACTTACGTTTCTCGGTGGGATTTTAGGCTTGTTACTATCCTACTTGATTATGATTTTTTTAAGTAGCTGGTTTATTCCGCTCTATGTAATGTATAGTATTACGGACTTTTCGGCACAAATCAATAGTTCGGTGGGAATTACAGTCGGTATGCTTTTCAATGCGGAAATTTTCTTTTGGGCTTTCGTAGCAATTTTAATTACCAATGTGCTTTCAGCTATTGTTCCGGCTTATAAGTTTACACACAGAAGTATTGTAGATACACTTTTTGATAACTATAAAAAATAAAAAACGATGATACGACATATTTTAAAACAAATCTGGACACAGCGCCGAAGAAACACGTGGATTCTTACCGAACTGTTTATTGTCTTAGTGCTTTCCTGGTACATTATCGACTTCGGTTTTGTATTGACACACAACAATTTAATCACAAATGGATTTAAAATTGATAACACATACCGTGTCTATTACAAAGAATTATCAAAAGAGATAGATAAAAAGGAATTTCGCAGTTTTTATGACAAAGTCCGGTTATTTCCGGGCGTTAAAAAGACGTTTCTCACGGCAAAATATTCGGGTGTTACGCCTTATAACGGCTCAATGTCCGGTACAAACGTCAAACGGGATACCACAAAAACATCGAAAGAATTTTTCGCGCAAACCAAACCGCTGACTACCAACAATTATTTTGATATTTTTCAGGTGTATTCCACTTTAACCCCCAATAAACCGGGACAATTGGATTTTTCAAAAAAATCCGCTGTGCTAACAAAAAATTTAGCTGACGCAATGTTCAAAGATGAATCGCCTGTGGGAAAACGCGTTTTCATGAACGGTAAAGAAGAATATGTGGTGGTGGACATTGTAAACAATCAAAAAAGATTCACCTACGACCAACCCGGTAATCTTATGTTTTTCCCCATAAACGATAGTACCATTACACAGCCGGAAATAGCCATACAAGTGGGTGATAATTTTTCGCTGGAAAAATTCAAGAAAGAAGTGAATAATACCATTATAAGCTATGATGACGTAAGAAAAAAGCAAGAAATGATGGGTGAATCCACCATTGGAATTAGAATTAGTCTGGGGATAATGATTTTCTTTCTGCTGAATATAGCATTGGGCGTTATCGGCACATTCTGGTTTCGCAACCAAACCCGCCGTGGCGAAATAGGCTTGCGTATAGCCATGGGTAGTTCAAAGATAAAGCTGCAAGCACAATACATCTTTGAAGCCATTCTGCTGCTTACATTGGCTTTTATTCCCGCTCTTTGTGTAAATGCCGCATTGGTACATTACGATATTATAACAACAACAGGCGAAACAATAAAAGAAAGTGGTTATATTACTGCCTACAAGTGGCTGCGTTTCCTTATTACCAGTGGAATCACTTATATTCTTTTAGCCGCAATCGTAGCGCTTAGCGCGTGGATTCCGGCAAATAGGGCGTCGAGGGTGCATCCGGTGGATGCGTTAAGGGATGAATAAAACGCTGCTGGCTGTTAGCCTTTGGCTATTGGCAAGAAGCAAAAACAGATAAAACTAATTATAAATCAAGCTAACGGCTAAAAGCTGATAGCTAAAAGCTAAAAATATGGAAACAATGATTTTATTAAACCAAGTGCATAAAATTTATCGTACGGAAGAAATTGAAACCGTAGCGTTGGAAAACGTGAATTTAGAAGTGAAAAAAGGTGAGTTTCTTGCTGTCATGGGACCGTCGGGTTGTGGAAAATCCACGCTTCTGAACGTAATGGGATTGCTCGACTCGCCCACCAGTGGCAAAATAATTATCGACGGTAAAGAAACCGCGCACATGAAAGACAAAGAGTTGGCAAAATTCCGCAACGAAAATCTGGGATTTGTATTCCAAAGTTTTCATCTGATTAACTCGCTCAATGTACTCGACAACGTGGAACTTCCCCTGCTCTACCGCAAAGTGGGCGCGCGCGAACGCCGTCGATTGGCAGAAGAAGTATTGATGAAAGTAGGACTATCGCACCGCATGCGTCATTTTCCCACGCAGCTTTCGGGCGGACAGTGCCAGCGCGTAGCTATCGCCCGCGCCATCATCGGCAACCCTTCCATTATCCTTGCGGACGAACCTACCGGAAACCTCGACAGTAAAATGGGTGCGGAAGTGATGGAACTTTTGCATCAGCTAAATAAAGAAGACGGTCGCACCATCGTCATGGTTACGCACGATGAAAGTAAAGCGGCAGAAACCACGCGCACGATAAGGTTTTTGGACGGAAGGCAGATTTCGTAAGATAAAAAGCCATTAGCCGTTGGGTTTTAGCTATTGGCAATAAAAAAACAGAAAAACCAAAAACAGCTAACGGCTAACAGCCAATAGCTAAACGCTAAAAAATTATGCTCAAACTCTATTTCAAACAAGCGTGGCGCCTGCTTCGGGAAAATCCTGTTCTTAGCGCCATATCTATCCTCGGAACAGCATTGGCAATATGTATGATTATGGTGATGGTGATTATTTACGGCATACAAACTAAAAATTATATGCCTGAAACCAACCGCAACCGTATGATGTATTTCCGATACGGCGAGGCCAAAGGCAAAGAAGGTATTGAGTCCGGTTCCAATTACGGACGATTGGGTATTCCGTGCATCAAATCTGCTTTATACACATTAAAATCTGCCGAAGCAGTTACGGCGACTTCATTACAAACCTATTTGGCAAGTGTGCCCGGCGTAGCTGAAACACTTACAAGCTATACATTGTTAACCGATGATGCTTTTTGGAAAGTGTTTAACTTCCGGTTTATCGCCGGAAAACCGTTTAGCCGGGAAGATTTTAGTTCGGGAATTAAAAAAGCGGTTATTGACGAAACCACTGCCCGAAAATTGTACGGAAACGCCAACGCCGTAGGTAAAACTCTTTTTTTGAGCCACTTGTCTTATACGGTTTGTGGTGTGGTAAAAGATGTTTCTTCGTTTGCTCGCGCGGCCTATGCAAACGTGTGGATTCCTTACACCAATACCGCTATGGGCGATTACAGCCACGCCGATGGCATAATGGGTAGCTTTCAGTGCTATCTTTTGGCACATTCATCTGCCGATTTTTCAAAAATAAAATCGGAAGTATTAAAAAATGTCCAACAATACAATCAAACCACCTCTACGTGGAATTGGGGAATACTCAACCAACCCAATAGCGTTACAGAAATGTTTTTCCGCAAAGGGATGCAATCGCCACCCGAAGTAGGTAAAGGCATCTTGCGGTACGCCGTATTGTTGTTGATTTTATTGCTGGTACCGGCGCTTAATCTTTCGGGCTTAACGCTTTCGCGCACCAAGCAGCGCTATTCCGAACTCGGTGTACGCCGCGCTTTTGGGGCGGTAAAGCAGCAATTGATTTCGCAGGTATTACTTGAAAACTTCGTGCTATCCTTACTGGGCGGTATTCTGGGATTGGCGTTTTCCTACGTTGGACTTTTCCTATTGCGCGGTTGGTTGCTTAAAGGGGTGGAAACAATTTATGCCGATATGTTAGTCAGCCCGTGGGTTTTTGTATTGGCATTTCTTTTCTGTTTATTGCTGAATCTATTTTCGGCGTATATTCCGGCTTATCGCGCCTCGCGGAAAAACATTGTAGATGCTTTACATAATTAAAACAAAAACGTTATGATTCGACATTTATTAAAATTGATTTGGACACAACGCCAAACTAACCTGCTTATAACATTGGAATTACTTCTTGTTTCCGTTTGTTTGTGGTATGTGGTCGATTTTATGTATGTTTCAACGACAACATATTTTAAACCCTTAGGATTTGATATTAAACATACATACAATATTTCTTTTAACGAACTGGAACCCGATGCCGAAGGTTATATCGCCCCCGAAAACAAGAAAACCACGCAAGGCGAAGATTTCTTGAAAATTCTGGAACGCATCCGCCGTTATCCGGGCGTGGAAGCCGTATGTTATTCACGTGTAGCAATACCGTATTCAGGCTCTACAATGAATGGAAGTGTATATATTTTGCGCGACAACGACTCGTTGAAACAACATTCTATTGTAAAATACATTTCGAAAGAATTTCTGCAAGTTTTCCGTTTTCATACCCCCGATGGGAAATATTACGGAAAAGAGATTCCGCTGCCGGAAAGCGGCGTGATAATTTCATCTGATCTTATCGACTCGCTTTTTACAACTTCCGTCAACCCTATCGGACAAAAATTTTACACACCAATGAACAATATCGGGCAACAGCTAATTTCCGGATTAACCACGCCCATACGCTCTTCGGAATTTGAAACCGCCTACCCTTGCGTGCATTTGATAACATCACCCGCTGAAATGGCAGAGAGAAACCAGGGCGCGAGCTGGCATGATGTTTCCATACGCGTTTCGCCGGCAGCCGACAAAGATTTTGTAGAACGGTTTCGTAAAGAGATGAAACAGCATACTTCGGAAGGGAATCTGTACCTGCTGAGTATATTTCCGTTCAGCTTTCAGCGGAAAAATCAAATCGAAGATAACACGAACGAGTTAAATAACAGAACCGCCATTGTTTTTTTCTTGCTGATGAATGTTTTTCTGGGCGTTATCGGCACATTTTGGTTCCGTACACAGCAACGCCGGGGCGAAATAGGTACACGTATGGCAATGGGCGCTTATAAAGGCAACGTATTTAATATGCTTATCAACGAAGGGCTGTTGTTACTCACATTGGCGTGGCTCTCAGCTCTATTTATTTGTTGGGCGCTTTCCAAAACATCCATTATCGACACGGAACTACTTGCTTTTTCCACCACCCGTTTTGTAGTTGCCATTGCCATCACCTATCTGCTTCTCGCATTGATGATTATACTCGGTATTTGGTTTCCGGCGCGTAAGGCGGTAAAAATTTCGCCGGCAGAAGCGTTGAGGGACGAATGATAAAACGGCTGTTAGCTATTAGCAAACAGCAAAAATTGATAATACAAATAACACGCTAACAGCTAACAGCTAAAAACCAATGAAAAAAAAACTTATAAATTTAACATTTTGTTTTGCCGTGGCTATGGGAGTGTCGGCGCAGCAAGCGCTGACGCTTCCGCAAGCCATTAAGTTGGCGCACGGGCAATCGGTAGATGCTGTGGCAGCGTTAAATCTGTTAAAGACATCGTATTGGCAATACCGCACGTACCGCGCCGATTTGTTGCCCGAAGTCAATTTCAGCGGCACGCTGCCCGATTATCGCCGCAGTTATAACTTGTATCAAACGGATGACGGATCATATAAATTTGTGCGAAATAATCTTTTGGGAATAAACGGCAACGTTTCTGTGGATCAAAACATCTGGTTTACAGGTGGCAAACTCTCATTCAATTCTTCGTTGCAATACATTAATCCGCTTAGTACGGAAGGCGCCAACAAGTATTTTATGAGCGTTCCCTTCGGCATCACGCTCACGCAGCCCGTTTTCGGGACAAACACCATGAAGTGGCACCGGCGCATTGAGCCTGTACGCTATCGCGAAGCCAAACTTTCCTATCTCGAAAACGTGGAAAAAATAACGCTTAAAACCATTGTATATTATTTCCAGTTACTATTGGCAAAGGAAAATCTAAAAATCGCGCAGCAAAACAAAAAAAACGCCGAGCGTATTTTTGAAATTGCCGATGCCCGCCGAAAAATGGGGCAAATATCCGAAAATGAACTGTTACAACTAAAACTCTCTGCGCTCAAAGCTGCTTCTAATCTAACCAAAGAGCAATCCGACACGGATGCGGCAATGTTCCGCCTGCGTTCTTTTTTAGGACTGAATGAAACGGACAGCATCACGCCCGCCGTACCTGAAATAATGGATTATCCTGCCATAAGCTACGCCGATGTGCTTTCCAAAGCGCAAGAAAACAATCCTTTCGCTCAAAACATCCGTCGCCGTCAGTTGGAAGCGGATTATGAGGTAGCGCAGGCAAAAGGCGCTCAGCGCGAAATAAACCTTTACGCCTCTGTGGGTTACACCGGAAAAGACCAGCAGTTCAAACCCGCTTATCAAAACTTAATGGATTATCAAGTAGTGCAGTTAGGGGTAAAAATTCCGCTGCTGGACTGGGGCAAACGCAAAGGACGCGTAAAAGTGGCGGAATCCAACCGAGAAGTCATTGCCTCTCGGCTCAAACAAGAGCAGATGGATTTCAGTCAGGATATTTTTCTGCTGGTGCGTCAATACAATAATCAGGCAGAGCAGTTACGCATTGCCCGCGAAGCCGATGAAATAGCTCAACAACGTTACAAAACATCGGTAGAATCCTTTATGATTGGAAAAATCAACACCCTCGACCTGAATGACGCGCAAATTTCCAAGGACAATGCCCGCGCCCGCTATATTTCAGAAATGCATCAATATTGGTACTACCTCTACCAAATCCGCAGTTTGACGCTCTTTGACTTCGTAAAAAAAGAAAATTTGGAAGTGGAATTTGAGAAATTGGTTGAGTAGTGGAATGGTTGAGTGGTTGAGTTGTTAATTAGTTGAGTGGAATTGGCAGAGGGGCTAATTTACTTAAATGATTATCAGAAATTTTAATCAAAGCACAAAGTCTCATTTGGGAGAGGCGGTTTGCAACCGCCTTCTTTATAAAAAGAAAAAAGTCTATTTTAGCTAACAAATCAATCATACTGACTAATGCAACCGCCATTACAGTAATGCCCATTACGTTAAAATCAAGCGCTTTTATCTATTTTTTGGTACAAATTTACTTAAAATTGCCTATGTTTTAGGTGTGTTTTCTCTATTTTTACCTATGTTTTAAAAACCAATGATTCGTTATAAAAAAATATAAATATCTAAAATAAAGCATATTACGATTTTATAAATAATGCAAATTAAGAGTTGAAACGGTGCTACGCACCTCTTGGTATATTCTTAATTACTTTGCTACAAACCTGCCTCGCCGGCAGGCGGGTGAAAAGCTGCTACGCAGCAAAGGTGCGTAGCACAGCAATCATTTGTAGTATTTTATATCAACCAACGCATTCAGGTGCGTAGCACCGTTTCAGTGATGTTATTAGGTTTAAACTCTTAATTCGCATAAATAAGTGATTTCTAAAATTTCCCGCAAAGACACAAAGCTATTTTTATAACACTCTGAAAATCAAAAATCAATATGAAGGCACAAAGAGAAAAATTAAAATTTTTCTTTGTGTTTTTTGTCCCGAGACTTCGGGATTGCGGGAAATTTGTAAATTTTATAACGAACCATTGAAAAACACTATCTTTGTAAAAATCTTTCATTATGCTCATCCTTATCATTGATGACGACGCCGCGGTGCGTTCTTCCCTTTCTCTGTTGCTGAAACGCGCGGGATACGAAATTCAATCGGCAGCTTCGCCCGAAGCGGCGTTGGCTTTCGTGCGTCAAACCACGCCCGATTTGATGTTGATGGATATGAATTTTTCCCTCACCACCAAAGGCGATGAAGGGCTGGAATTGCTGATGAAAATGAAGATTTTATGTCCCGAAGTTCCTGTTATTTTGATTACCGGATGGGGTTCTATTGATTTGGCAGTAAAAGGGATGAAAGCCGGCGCGTTTGATTTCATCACCAAACCGTGGGACAATAGGCAACTGCTAACCGCCATAGAAACAGCGTTGGAACTGAACAGTCCCCGTGTTCGTACAGATGCGCCCGCCACACGTCGCGAGTTAGATTTGGAATATGATTTTTCGTCCATCATCGGGCAGTCGGACGAACTGGTAAACGTACTTTCCACCGTTGCACGCATTGCGGACACCAACGCATCCGTGCTTATCACGGGCGAAAGCGGCACGGGAAAAGAGTTGATAGCCGAAGCCGTACATAAAAACAGCGGACGAAAACGCAACCGTTTCGTAAAAGTGAATTTAGGCGGAATTTCGCAAACGCTGTTTGAGAGCGAAATGTTCGGACACCGAAAAGGCGCTTTTACCGACGCGCACACCGACCGCATCGGGCGTTTTGAAATGGCGGACAAAGGGACGATTTTTTTGGACGAAATCGGCGAATTGGATTTAACCTGCCAGGTAAAACTCTTGCGCGTACTGCAAGACCAAACCTTTGAGGTGCTTGGCGACAGCCACACACGCAAGGCGGATGTACGCGTAATAAGCGCCACCAATGCCGATTTGCAACAAATGGTACGCGAAAAAACCTTCCGCGAAGACCTTTTTTACCGCATTAATTTAATACAGATATATTTACCCGCCTTGCGCGAACGCAAAAAAGATATTCCGCTGTTAGCAGTTCACTTTGCCGAGAAACAAACTGCGCAAAATCATCTTTCAAATATAAAATTCACGTCGGAAGCATTGGAATTGTTAGAAAAACTGCCTTATCCCGGCAACGTGCGCGAACTGAAAAACCTGATAGACCGCACCCTGCTGATGAGCGGAAAGCGACTGATAGAAGCCGCTGACATCCAGGCACAATTACTGAGTTCAGGCAGCGTAATGCCCGTATCGGCGCTTTCCGGAAAAAAATTAGAAGATATGGAAGCGCAATCCATCCGCCAAAGCATCGAATTACATCACGGAAACCTTTCAAAAGTATCCAAAGACTTAGGAATCAGTCGGGCGGCGCTTTACAGAAGATTGGAAAAGTATGGGATAAAACCAATATAAAGTAAGTTACATACTTCTGTTATTTGCTTCGCGTTATTGTTTGTAAAGACCGTCTGAAAGACAAATAACAGCGTAGCGAATAACTATTAATGTGAACCAAGGGTTGAATTTAAATGAATCGGTGCTACGCACCTTTCTGGTTAAATTCTATTTCTTGCTACAAATGAAAAGTTGCTACGCAACAAAAGAGCGTTAGCTCTGTATCATTTGTCGTTTGGTAAAACAACCTAAATAATAGGTGCGTAGCACCGTTTCAACCCCTTATTCGCATGATTAATAACAGCGAAGCAAATTATGAAACTCAGAGGCTATTTTTTCATATTAACCGCATTATTACTCGCTATTTTCGGTTTTTTATTGTTTGCCGACACAAAACTCATACATTGGCAAGCCGTTATCGCTGTCCTTATTTTTTTCACACTCATTTATCTTGTCATTTTTTATCAAAAAGTGGTACGTTCTTTACAAAGCATCAGCAACGGGATGGATTTGCTCAGAGAGCAGGATTTTAGTTCGCGATTACGCGAGGTGGGTCAGTATGAGGCGGATAAAGTAGTAGCTATTTTTAATAAAATGATGGAACAGTTGAAAAACGAACGGTTGCGCCTACGCGAGCAAAACGAGTTTCTCGATTTACTTATCAAAGCCTCGCCCATGGGCGTTATTGTCCTTGATTTTGATAGCCGGATTACCGAAATGAATCCTGCCGCCCTTAAAATTACGGGCGTAAAAGATGCCGAAGTCGTAAAGGGAAAAAAACTTTCCGAAATAAAAAACTGGATGCAGATGGACCTAAGTCACATTCCCATGCATGAAACGCGCACCCTGAGTCTGCATGACGGCACGGTATATAAATGTACCTTAGAATCTTTTATTGACCGTGGTTTTCCGCGTCCGTTCTACCTGATTGAAGGACTCACGGAAGAGGTGCGCCGTGCCGAGAAAAAAGCGTACGAAAAAGTTATCCGAATGATTTCGCATGAGGTGAACAACAGCACCGCGGGCATCGCATCTACACTGGATACGGTGGAAAAGGAACTGCACGTTATCCCCGAAAGCGACGATATGCGCGAAGCTATGAAAGTGTGTGTCAGCCGATGTTACAGTATGAGCAAGTTTATAACCAACTTTGCCGATGTGGTAAAAATTCCGAAAGCGGAATTGGTCTCTGCTGATTTGAATAAAATCATTCGTTCGCTTACCCGCTTCATAGAAGTGATGTGCGTCCACCGCAACATTGCTGTTCATTTCCAGCCGGACGCCTCTTTTCCCAACGTGATGCTGGATACGGATTTATTTGAACAAGTATTGCTGAACATTATTAAAAACGCGGTAGAAAGTATAGAACAAAACGGTGAAATTTTTATTACCACTACAGCCGAGAATCAAACCCTCGAAATTTCCGATACGGGCAAAGGCATTCCTGCCGAGGCAGAAAGCAAACTTTTCAGCCCGTTTTTTTCTACCAAACCTACCGGACAAGGCATTGGGCTTCTTTTTGTACGCGAAGTCTTATCCCAACACAAGTGCACATTTTCCTTACGCACTTACGAAGATGGACTTACAAAATTTAAAGTGCGGTTCTAAAAATTTCCATCCCATCCCCCTCGCTTGTAGCGAGGGGGAAATGGCTCTGCGTTTCAAACGCAGAAAAAAACACCCGCGTTATAAACGCGCCACCACCCGCCCCTCGCTATAAGCGAATGGCAAAAGTCAGTCGTAATTAAAAAATTTCTTCCCAAAAAATCTTTCAAACAACAAATTATTTCCTAACTTTACCGTTATTTCTTTTAATCCGCATTAACTTATTCACACAAAAATCATACTGTTATGAAAAACCGATTATTTTCCATGGCATCCACATTCCTTGTTTTTTGTGGTGTCTTTGTTTTTTTATTTTCATCCTGTAAAACAAAAAGTTACGAGGTTGACCCCGCGTTTGCGCAGTACATTAACGCTTTTACTTACGGTAATATTTCGCCCGAATCCTACATTCAGGTAGAGCTGGCGCAAGATATGCCTGCCGTACAGCTCAATGCCGAAGTAGAAGATAAACTCTTCTCTTTTTCGCCCTCTATCAAAGGAAAAACGTACTGGATTAGTTCCAATACCGTGCGCTTTGTTCCCGATGCGGGCGAGCTGAAACCCGGCAAAGCCTACAACGCGAAATTCCAACTGAATAAAGTATTGCAAGTAGAGAAAAAGTTCAAAACGTTTAAATTTGGTTTTCGCGTGAATGAGCAAAACTTCTCTTTTACCGCTTTCCCCTATTCACCAATGAGCGTTTCTGACCTCGAATGGAACCGTGTGGATGTGGAACTCACCCTTGCTAATCCTGCCTCGGCGGAAGACGTAAAGAAAATGGTGGTAATTGACGGCGCGCCCAAGGAAACGGCTATAAATGTAGCAGTGGTGAACAACACCACCTATCGCGTAAGCATTGACAGCTTACCACGTACCGACAAACCGCAGCAATATGAACTTATACTAAACGGCAAACCGCTCGGCATAAGCAAAAAAGTAAAAACCGCGATTAAAATCCCCGCACTTTCTACCAGCCATTTCGAAGTGTTTGACGTGCGTATGATGTCCAAGCCGGATCCGCACATCCGCATAACCTTTACCGACCCTATTTCTCAAACACAAGACATACAAGGACTTATATCAGCTTTGGGTGTAAATAATTTTACTTACCAAAGGGATAAGAACGTACTAAAAATTTATCCGGAAACCCTTCCGCAAGGCGATATTACATTGCAAATAAATCAAGGCATTAAAAGTGCGGCAGGGCTCAATTTAGACAAATCTTACGCTTATGAGTTAAAAGTGGAAGGCGATAAACCCGAAATTAAATTTGAAAAAAGCGGGAACATTTTGCCTAATTCCGAGCAACTTATCTTGCCGTTCCGCGCCGTAAATTTGTGGGCGGTGGACGTAAAAATCATCAAAGTCTATCAGAATAATATTCTCTATTTCCTTCAATCAAATACGTTAAAAGACAATACACAAAACGAATTGCGCCGTTTCGGAAGATTGGTAAAGAAAATGCGGTTGCGTTTGGATGTGGATAAAAGTTTAGACCTCACGAAGTGGAATAATTTCTCTATTGACCTTGCCCCCATGATGAAAAAAGATCCGGGCGCGCTTTATCTGGTGCAGCTTTCCATGAATCAGGACTACTCGCTCTATCGTTGTGGCGGCAGCGCACCGAGTATTCCCGAAAAATCGTCCATGCGCCGTTTCCAAGACGAAGAAATTACGCATGAGGAAGAAAATTCTTGGGACCAGACTTCCACCGATTATTATGATGAAATGGATTGGGACAATTACAATTGGCAGGAAAAAGACGACCCCTGTAAAGCCTCATATTACATTGGCAACGACCGCCGCGCCGAAACCATTGTGATGGCTTCCAACATCGGCATCATCGCCAAAGGACAGAACGACAATAAAATAACCGTGGCTGCTACCGACATCCTTACCACCGACCCGCTTTCCGGCGCCAAAGTGAATGTGTATAATTACCAAATGCAATTAATAGGCAGCGGAAAAACCGATGGCGACGGCTTTGCGGAAATTGATTATAAACGCGGCAAGCCGTTTGTGGTTACCGTTGCCAAAGGGAAAGACATCGGTTATTTAGAGGTAAAAGACGAAGTTTCGCTCTCACTGAGTAATTTTGACGTCAGCGGAAAAGAAATTCAAAAAGGGTTGAAAGGCTACCTTTACGGTGAACGCGGCGTGTGGCGCCCCGGCGATACCATTCATCTGAGCTTTATATTGGAAGATAAAACCAACAAACTGCCCAAAGGACATCCGGTATCATTGGAAGTGTTTACGCCCAAGCGGCAATTTTACTTGCGGCAAGTAAAAACCGATGGCGTAAACGGATTTTACGTGTTTAACATTCCTACCTCGCCCACGGCTGAAACGGGCGCGTGGCAGGCGTATGTAAAAGTGGGCGGAACCTCTTTCTACAAAGCCCTACACATCGAAGCCATTAAACCAAACCGCCTCAAAGTACGTCTGGAAACCGACAGTATTATTGACGCGAGCAAAGGCGTTTTTACCGGAACGCTCAATTCCCAATGGTTGCATGGCTCGCCTGCCGCCAACCTCAAAGCCGATGTGGAACTTTCACTCTCAAAAACCGATAATCCGTTCAAAGGGTACACCGGTTTTGTGTTCAACAATCCATTGGTAAAATTTGAAAATTCTAAAAATAAGATATTTGAAGGTATCCTTAACAGTGCAGGTACGGCAAGTATAAACGCCAAAGTGCCTTCTGCCGAAACCGCGCCGGGCATGTTGCGCGGCACATTGCTCTCACGGGTGTTTGAATCCGGTGGCGATATGAGTTTCTACACGCAAACCGTGTTCTACTCGCCTTATTCCACGTATGTGGGCATCAAATCGCCTGCCGAACGAGAGGGGCAATTCCTTGAAACCGACAAACCACTCTCTTTCAGCGTGGTAACTGTAAATCAAAACGGACAAAAAACCGCCCGAAGCGAAGTCCGATACGTGGTGTACAAGCTGGATTGGTCGTGGTGGTGGAATAGCGCCGACGAGAACCTCGTAACATACATCAACAACACTTCCGTGCGTCCCGTAGCAAACGGCTCTGTGCAGATGAACAGCGGAAGCGGCAAAATTAATTTTCAAGTAAATTATCCCGATTGGGGAAGATATTTGATTTTGGCTGCCGATGAGGGCGGACACATTACAGGAACGGTGTTTTACGTAGATTGGCCCTCATGGCGCGGTCGTTCCAATAAAACCGACCCTAACGGATTGACCATGCTCTCATTTTCCACCGATAAACAAACGTATTCGGTAGGCGAAAAAGCTACGGTCATTATCCCGAAAAGCTCTGCCGGAAGAGCGTTGATAAGCATTGAAAACGGCTCGCGCGTTATCAGCCGCGAGTGGGTAAAAACTTCCGCCAAAGAAGATACCAAATATACGTTCAAGGTAACGGAAGAGATGAATCCCAACTTTTACGTTTTTGCTACGCTGTTACAGCCACACGCCCAGAAAGACAACGATTTGCCTATTCGTATGTACGGCGTGGTAAATGTGAATGTGGAAAACAAAGACAGTAAACTCATGCCTGTGATTTCGATGCCGAATGAACTGCGCCCCGAAAAGGAATTTACGCTTTCCGTTTCGGAAAAAAGCCGCAAACCGATGACTTATACGCTCGCAATTGTTGACGAAGGTTTGCTGGACCTAACCGCCTTCAAAACCCCCAACGCGTGGGACGAGTTCTACGCTCGCGAAGCGTTGGGCGTGCGTACGTGGGATTTATTTGACCGTGTACTCGGGGCAAATACCGGATTATTCGGACCACTGCTGAGCATTGGTGGCGACGAGGCATTAAAAGCGTCCAGCGACAAGGTAAACCGCTTCAAACCGGTGGTGAAATTCCTCGGACCATTTACACTAAAAGGCGGGGAAAATAAGCAGCATAAAATCAAACTTCCGCCTTACATCGGATCAGTGCGGGTAATGGTGGTAGCAGGCGGCAGCAGCGCGTATGGCAGCGCCGAAAAAACCGTGAAGGTAAAAAACGCCCTGATGACACTGAGTACACTGCCGCGCGTACTTGGACCGAATGAGGAAGTGTATCTGCCTGTGAATGTATTTGCCATTGATAAAAAAGTAAAAAATGTACAAGTTTCGGTACAAACAAAAGGAATGCTGAAACTCACGGCAGGCAACGCTCAAAATGTTTCTTTTGATAAGCCGGGCGACAAAGTCATTTTCTTTAAGATGAAAGCCGACCGACGCACGGGCGAAGAAAAAATAACCGTCAACTCATCGGGCGCCGGCGAAACATTTGTGGAAACCATCAATATCGGTATACGTAATCCTAATCCGCCCGTTGTCCTGACACAATCGTTGCTTATTGACCCGGGAAAATCGGGCGCGTTGAATATCAAAATGGAAAATATTCAGCCAAACGATTGGGCTAAATTGGAACTTTCCCGCTTGCCAAGTGTAAATCTCAATAAAAATATGCGGTACCTGCTAGAATATCCGCACGGATGCACCGAGCAGGTAACTTCATCGGGCTTTCCATTACTTTACATAAATGATTTTATAACGATGAGTGATGCCGAAAAAGAAGAATCGAAAACCAAAATCACGGAAGTGATACGGATTTTATCCTCACGCCAGACGGCTGACGGTGGATTTGCCTATTGGTCGGGCGAGAACTACGCCACCGAATGGGTAACCACGTATGCCGGACATTTTTTGGTAGAAGCAAAAAATAAAGGATATGAAGTACCTGAAAACGTATTGAGTAAATGGGCGCAATTCCAACTTAAATTGGCTCGCAACTGGACGCCTACCAATCCGTACCGCCATTATTACGCTATGTCGATGACGGAATTACAACAAGCGTACCGCCTTTACTCACTGGCATTGAGCGGAAATACCGAACTTGGCGCTATGAACCGTATGCGGGAAATGAAAGAGCTTTCACAGCAAGCCAAATGGCAATTGGCATCGGCATACGCGTTGGTTGGTAAGAAAGATGTGGCTAACAGTTTGATTTTCAACGCGACGAACAAAGTAGAAGCCTATACGTTCAACAATGATACCTACGGCAGCGCGCCGCGCGATGAAGCGATGATGATGGACACGTACTTGCTGCTCGGGCAAACCGAAAAAGCATTTACATTGGCGCAAAACGTCTCGCAAGCCCTTTCTGACTATTATATTTCTACGCAAACCGCTTCCTTTGGACTGATGTCAATGGCAAAACTCGCCAAGAAAATGGGTAAAGGCAATATGGATGCCTCTTGGACGTTCAACGGCAAAAAAATGGATGCCGTAAACACGCCTCAACCGTTCTGGCAAACGAGTGTAAAACCGTCCTCAACCTTAGCTGTAAACGTAAGCAACCAAGGAAAAGGGAAAATTTATGCGCGCCTCACCGCGCGTACGCAACCATTAGAGGATATTGTTCAATCTTCTACCGCATCATTCACATTAAGCATTACCTACACGGATAAAAACGGTAATCCGATAGATGTGAAATCGCTGAAACAAGGCGCGGAATTTACCGCTAACGTTACGGTGCAGAATGACCCCTCGCAGGCATTTACTGATTTGGCGTTGGTACACATATTCCCGTCGGGCTGGGAAATTTTTAATGAAAGGCTGATTAACGGTGATAACAATGCGTCCGTGAATTATAATTACCGCGACATACGTGATGACCGCGTGCTAACTTATTTCAACCTTGACGCCGGACAAACAAAGTCATTCAAAGTTCGTCTGCAAGCAGCTTACAAAGGAACATACTATCTACCGTCCGTTTCCTGCCAAGCAATGTATGAACCTCGCGAACAAGCAAGAACAAGCGGAATGTGGGTGAGGGTGGAGTAAGAAATTCCCCTCGCTTGTAGCGAGGGGGGAATAATACACCAAAAATCCCTAATATAAATAAAAACAAATACTCTAAAAAAATCAACGAATGAATAGTCCAACTTTATCTAAGAAAACGATGACCATTACAGCTTCGGCATTGCTAATCCTAAGCCTGTTCCTCATTTTTATAAAAGCGTTTAATATTCTGCTGTTGGCGTTTGGGGGATTGTTGTTGGCGTTGCTGTTTCATGGCATTGCCGGACGCATTGAAAAGTTGATAAAGTGGCCTCGGGGAGTTACCGTGTCATTAGCTATCTTGTTGGTAATTCTTTTTCTCAGCGCTATGTCGTGGTTTATCGGTTCAAGTTTGCAATCACAATTTGAAACTTTCCAAAAAATTCTGCCGGCTACGGTAAAAAATCTTTCCGATTATTTATCACAGACAACAGTTGGTCAAAAGGTACTTGAAAATTTCTCGGTAGACAGTCTTAATTCCGGTTTCGAGGGGATTATGAATAGCGTGCATATCTTTTTCAAATCTACGTTCGGCGTGGTAGGTGACATTTACGTTCTGCTCTTTTTTGGAGCTTTTTTTATTGTAACCCCCAAAGAATATGTAAAAGGGATTTGTTTATTTTTCCCTAAATCCGAATCTGAAAATGTTTCTGAAATTCTCAATCGCATAGGTTCCGACTTAAAAACATGGCTAAAAGCGCAACTTTTCGAAATGTTGTTTATCTTTGTTACCACTGCCATCGGGCTTCTTATAGCGGGTGTGGACTTATGGCTTATTTTAGCTTTTATAGCCGGCATGCTGTGTTTCATTCCAAATATCGGTCCGGCACTGGCGCTCGTTCCCGCACTGCTTGTGGGACTGCTGAGCGGTGTAAACACAGCACTGACCATTTTGGCTATTTACCTCTTTATTCAATTGGTGGAAACTGGTTTTGTAGGACCGTATGTACGAAAAAAAATGTTATCGATGCCGCCCGCGCTCGTCCTTTTATTCCAGTTAATAATCGGCGCGTTATCCGGATTTTTGGGCGTATTATTCGCTACACCATTATTAGTAGTAGCGATGATTTTAGTAGGCGAACTATACATTAAAAGAACATTGGACAGAACATTGCCGTCAGAAAAAAAAGAATAAAAACAAGAGTAAACGCTTTTTCTACCTCAACATAACATTTGAGAAAATTGAATTACAGTCTCTTTTTCAGAACATTATTTTTTTAACTCTAAAATTTATAGCTATGTCAGACTTAACTTTTCGCGTGAAAGCGCACAGTGAAAACCCTACAAAAACGGTGGTAAAAGCGCGCCGTTTTCAGTTAGTTATTGACGAACCCGAAGACTTGGGTGGCACCAATGAAGGCGCAAATCCGGTAGAATATATTCTCGCCGCACTGTCCGGCTGCCTAAATGTAATGTGCCATTTGGTAGCAAAAGAAATGAATTTTACATTGAGAGGCGTAGAAATTACGCTAAGCGGTAACCTTAATCCTGCAAAACTTTTCGGGCAAGAAACCACCGAAAGAGCCGGATACAAAGAAATAAAAGTGGAAATAAATCCTGATACGGATGCTGATAAAGCAACATTGGAAAAATGGATTAAAACGGTAGAATCACGCTGCCCGGTAAGCGACAACATAACAAATCCTACACCAGTTCACATTAGTTTGAAATAAAACACCTATTATTTGTTCGAATTCAGGGGTTGGAAATAATCTCGTTAGACTTCCCTATTGCTATTGGGATTAAGAGAAAACCATCTAAAATACAGATTATTTTCAACCCTTGATTTACATAAACCCCACTCTCAAAAACCACAACCCACTCAATGCCTACCATAAAATCGCTTGACAATATTCCTTTTGAAACCGTTGCCGATACATTTCAAGAAGCATTCGGCTCTTATGAGGTGCAAATAAACAAAGAAGAATTGAGGATGATGTTATCCAGGCGCGGATACGTTCCGGCACTGTCTTTTGGCGCATTTGAAAAAGACAAGTTGGTGGCTTTCACATTAAATGGTGTTGGAAATTTTAACGGCCACAAAACGGCTTATGACACAGGCACAGGCACACTGAAAGAGTTTCAAGGAAAAGGCTTAGCCACCTCTGTTTTCAACTATTCCATTCCTTATTTAAAGGAAAAAAACATCACACATTACTTATTAGAAGTACTACAACATAATTTTGCGGCTGTTTCCGTATATCAAAAAATAGGCTTTCAAGTAACACGCGAGTTCAATTATTTCAGACAAGAAACTGATAAAATAAAGACTTTATTGAAAACTTTACCAAAAGAATACAGCATAAAACAAACCGACTCTATTAAACAAAGAACATTTCAACAATGGCATGATTTTATTCCATCATGGCAAAATAGTTTTGAATCTATTTATCGTGTATCCGAAGACTTCTTGATTTTTTCCGCCTATTTTCGAGAAAGAATAATCGGTTATTGTATCTTTGAGCCAAATACGGGTGATATAACACAAATAGCGGTGGATAAAAGCCACCGCCGAAAAGGTATTGGAACGATTCTACTTCAAAAAGCGCTTTCATTCAACAAAATAAACGCTGTAAAACTAATTAACACGGAAATTTCCTGTTCATCTATTACCCAATTTGCCCAAGCAAATGGTTTTCCACTTTCAGGCACACAGTTTGAAATGATAAAGGAATTATAAATACGATTTCCCGCAATCTCATAACTTGCCCCTCTCTTACATAAAAAAACGGTAAAGTTTAATTTTTCAGCATTTTACCCTATAAAAAACAAATCACCATCTCTCAATTATTATAAATTTAAGATGAAAATTAAAATTTATTGCATTGTATCTTTATTTTTATTACTCGGTTGTAATAAAAACAATTCATCAATTCTTTATCGAGTAATTGATGAGCACTACAAAAAAAATCATTCAAAAAATATTAATATTGATTTAATAAAAGCTATCCCCTTCAAATGGGATTCATTGTATATTTTTAACGCAACTGCCTCATTGACAGAAATTAACTCTGTTATTGGATTATATTTTGATAATTATGAAGAATTTAGTGATATTATTATTTTCATTCATAATCATAAAATTTTTAGATATGAGAAAATACCCCTAAAATTCAAAGGAATAGACCCCGCTGGTGGTGGTTTAAAAATTATTTTCCCTAAGAAAACTGGTGGAAATTATTTCTTGATTGACAAGAATAGCTGTATTTTTAATATAAAAACAAGTAAAAATTACAGAGAGGAGAAGTATTACGAATTAAGTTATCCGAATAATAAATAAAATACGTTTGAGGAAAATATTAAAAAAAACATACCAAAAATTCCTTTCCCTAAAACTTTGGAAAAAAATCGTTCTTATCATCGGTTTTATTCTGCTGATTTGGTATATTTTCTGTTTGCCGAAACCGTTGTTTGATAAACCTTACAGCACATTGGTTTCCGATAAAAACGGCGAATTGCTCGGTGCGCGCATTGCGCCAGATGGTCAATGGCGTTTCCCGATGCCCGATAGTTTGCCCGAAAAATATAAAACCTGCCTGATAGCATTTGAAGACCGCAGTTTCAAATGGCATCCCGGCGTAAATCCCTTGGCATTGGCGCGGGCTTTTCGGCAAAATTTCAAAGCCAAACGCGTTGTCAGTGGCGGCAGCACCCTCACTATGCAGACCGTACGGCTCATGCGGCGGGAAAAACGCACCTATTTTGAGAAAGTGATAGAGATGATTTTAGCCACGCGCCTTGAAATTTCTTATTCCAAAAACCAAATTCTAAAACTCTACGCCGCGCATGCACCGATGGGCGGAAACGTGGTGGGTATTGACGCCGCCTCGTGGCGCTATTTTGGACACGACGCCGCAACGCTCTCGTGGGCGGAAGCCGCTACACTGGCTGTTCTGCCCAACTCGCCCGCGATGATGCACTTTGCCCGAAACCGAGATGGGGTGTTGAAAAAACGGAATCGCCTCTTAAACTATCTTTGGAAAGAAAACATCATCAGTAAAACCGATTACACGCTGGCAATAGCCGAACCGTTGCCTACACAGCCACACGCGCTGCCGCAAATTGCGCCGCACTTGGTAACACAGTTTTTCCTGCGTCAACCGGGAACGCGCGCCAAATCCACCATCCATAAGGAATTACAACTGCAAGCCGATGAGGTGTTGGCACGTTGGAACGCGGAATTTTCACAAAACGGAATCAATAATATCGCCGCTTTAATGGTAGATATTCAGAAAAACGAAGTGCTTACATACAGCGGAAACGTGGATTTTCATAAAACCACTGCCGGAAATCAGGTGGACGTGATACAGGCGCCACGCAGCACGGGAAGCATTCTTAAACCGTTTTTATATTGCGCTATGGTGCAGGAAGGGCAACTTTTGCCCCACGAGCTTGTACCGGACATCCCCATCAATATCAACGGTTTTTCACCCAAAAATTTCAGCCTGCAATACGATGGCGCCGTACCTGCCGATGAGGCGTTAGCGCGTTCACTAAACATTCCTGCCGTGCTGGAACTGCGTAAATACAGCATCCCTAAATTTTACCAATTTTTAAAAAACATGGGAATGACCACCCTCAATAAACCTGCCGATTATTACGGACTTTCTTTGATTCTCGGCGGCGCGGAAGGGACGCTTTGGGATATTGCCAACGGATTTTCGCATTTGGCGCGTACGGTAAATGATTACAACCAACATCGGCAATATTTTGAAAAGCAAAATTTTACCTATCAATACGATGTTAATCCGTCCAAACGTCAAAAAACAACTCAACCCATTTTCAATGCCGGCGCGGCATGGTTTACGTTACAAGCATTGACCAACGTAAACCGTCCCGAGGAAATAGATTGGCGCTTTATCCCGTCCATGCGTAAAATAGCGTGGAAGACCGGGACGAGTTTCGGGTTTCGGGACGGGTGGGCTATCGGCGTTACGCCGCGTTATTTGGTAGCTGTGTGGACAGGCAATGCCAGCGGTGAAGGTCGCCCCGGACTCACAGGCGCGCGCACTTCCGCGCAGGTAATGTTTGATTTGTTCAATCTTTTGCCTGCTACAAGCTGGTTTGAGAAACCATTGGGTGAACTCAGGGAAGCGGAAGTTTGCCGTGAAAGCGGTTGCCTGAAAGGAATGAACTGTCCCGAAGCAGGTGTAGATACCGTTTTAGTTCCGAAAAAAGGGTTACAGGGAAGCGTTTGCACCTATCACAAACAAACACATTTATCACAGGACGGTCAATACCAAGTATATGAACAATGCGCGGGAACTCGGGGCATTCAAACCGTTACGTGGTTTTTGCTGCCACCATCGCAAGAGTGGTACTATAAGCCATTACACCCTAATTACCGCTCGTTGCCGCCTTTTTCGCCCGAGTGTTTGAGTGGCGCTGCCGGACAACCTATGCAGTTTATTTATCCTTATCCCAATTCCGTATTGAAAATAGCCAAACAATTGGACGGCTCACAAGGAAAGGTAGTGTTTGAACTGGCGCACCGAAATCCGTCCGCCAAAGTGTTCTGGCATTTAGGCAACGATTATGCAGGCGAAACATCTAATATCCATAAATTAGAACTTGCACCGGCCAAAGGCGAGCACGTTTTAACAGTAGTGGATGATGCGGGAAATACAATAAATATCCGATTTAGAGTAGAATAAAAAAGGCTTTTGATAATTTCAAAAGCCTTTTTAATGAGATTCTGTTTGGGCTCAAACCCGAATCCACTCCCGATAAAATCGGGATACTCTACCAAATAAATTAAAGCTACGAGAAAATCAAACTTTCAATATATTTAGAAACTTATCCTAAGAACTCTCAATATAACTAATTTCTCTTGAATGTCTCTCAATCATTAAATTTCGGATTTCCGTTAAAAAAATGGAGGCTATTCCCTTTCCCCTCCGTAAGCTGACGGACAGTATCATCGACGCTAACCGACTTATTTGCCGGCCGGGGGCTCGGAAAAACAGGAAGCGGTGTAACACACAAAAGATGACGTTTGATTATTAATCCCTCAACAATAACACATAAAAAAATCCCTTCACAAACTAATTTGTGAAGGGATTTTCCTTAAA
>MTLC01000268.1_pt1 | contig 49216 bp, 42 predicted proteins | sample 1982451 | NCBI WGS metagenome assembly MTLC01 (sample SAMN05710165, study PRJNA340218) | biofilm metagenome | isolation source: sample SPH anode biofilm adapted to +100 mV | place: USA | collected 2012-02-03 | reverse complement strand
TATGAAAGTCCTTCGCAATTCAGTCGTGAGTACAATCGAATGTTTGGCGCTCCGCCATTACGTGATGTCACAAATTTGCGTCAAATGTCTATCGGACAAAACTGAAACTTTGTATGTATCTATCGGCATGTTTTACAAAAACAGAAACCATGGTAACTCTTTTCAAAAGCAAATCTATCAATGAAAAGTGTCTAGAATTTCTCCAAAGATACCAGGGGATGTTTCAGCTGGATTAACACTGTTCTTGGTAATTTGAAAAATGCCATCACCGGAGCTTGCCATGCTTTTGATTTTGAGAAGTACGCTCACCGTTACCTTGGCGAGTGTCAATACCGACTCACCCGTCGCTTTGATCTTGTCGCTGGCCAGGTTTGTTTTTAATAAACCGCCTAAGTTGCCAAACTACTTTCTGATGTGGCAGTCATTGCATTCCACCGGTCCTTCACCGAATAAATCATGGCAATCTGTACAGTATTTGTGCGCCCATTCTTTGCCGAAATCCTTGATTTTGCCCGGCGCATTTGTGGTTACTTCCTTGCCGTCTTCGGAAACCAGTACGTTGTTGTGACAAACGTAGCATTTGCCGACTCTTTCTGTCTGATGCCCTTTGTGATTGAAAGTCACTCCATTTTTGAATTCCATGATGTCCGAGGCAAATGCGTTGGAGGCGGTGAAGATAAGTATCAGAGTCAGTGTTTTCAAAATGACCTCCCGAATAAAGTTGATCACATTCCTGTTTGATTGAAGCGTGAACTATTTATCTTGTGAATCCATTTTATTGACAACAATCAGACTGTAGAGACTTCAATCTTCCCCATTAGGCGGGTAAAAAAATCAGGGATACCGGTTTCAAAGGTCAGCCGTTTACCGTTGACCGGGTGGGTGAAGCTGATCGACCTGGCATGCAGTGCCATGGTGCTCTGGTGGTCATTGCTCTTTCCGTATTTTGGATCACCCACGATTGGGTGTCCTTTTTCAGACAAATGCACACGAATCTGGTGTTTGCGTCCGGTCAGGAGGTTTAATTCCAGCAAACTAAACCCTTTGGCCTCTTTCAAAACCCTGTATTCCGTATGTGATAACTTCCCTTTGGAAGCGTCAGCGGTAGAATAAACCTTGAAAGCGCTGTTTTCGGCCAGATAGCTGCTGATGGTTCCGGCTTTTTCTGCCAGTGTGCCATGCACAACTGCAAGATAACGTTTGCCCGTTTCCTGCCAGTCTCCCTGCATAAAAATCTTGGCCGGTTCACTCTTGGCAAGTACAAGTATTCCCGAGGTTTCCCTATCAAGGCGATGGACTATGTAGACCCGGTTTCTGCTGCGGGGGTTGCCCTTGCGAACGTATTCATTAAGAATACTGTGAACGGTTCTTGATTTATCCCGTTCGGTACCGATTGTCAAGAGCCCACACGGCTTTTCAACCACGATTATGTCGTTGTCTTCGAAAAGGAGTGTAATCCCTTTTGGTTGGTATTTTGTTGGTGAACTTTTGATCATAGTGTAGGACTCTCAATATAAAAAACCACAGGGGGGTTACCTGTGGCTTGAATGTGATTGCTGTTATGGATTGCTGTTATGATCAGCCATGCTCGGGAAGCAAGTTTGCAAACTGGAGCCAAAATTAAAAAAGGGCTGCGCGGTGTCGCACAAGCCCTTGTAATTATTGGCGCGCCCGGACCGATTCGAACGGCCGACAACCTGGTTCGAAGCCAGGGACTCTATCCAGCTGAGCTACGGGCGCTTGAAGTTTTGAGACATTAGCACACTATCGCTCCAATAATAAACATTTTAGTTGAAAAGCGAATTAAGTTGCCTTTTTGTCAGTTTTTTTTACAATCAAACACGTTGTCTGCACGTAGTTTGGTTCAGTATCATGGGGAAAATAAATGTTTCAGACTAAGAATAGTAAAAGGCTGTCAACTCGAACAATTTTGTTTCGCGTACTCCTTGTGATTTTTGTGCTTGAGTCTGTTAACGAACTGTTTGCCATATTTGGGCCTTATAAGTCAGTTCAGTACCACCTGTTGGAGAGTTTAATGCTTGTACTTTCCAGCGGCCCGGTCATCTGGTTCACTATCGCACGTCCCCTGAAACGTTACTCCGAAGAGCAGGTGGTGGCCGAATCTGAGAAAAACCGCCTGCTGTCTTTGATGGAGTCCACGCTCGAGTCCACCGCAGATGGCATCGTAGTTTTTGACAAAGACATGAACATTTCCATTTATAACCGGCAGTATTGCAAAATGTGGAGAGTGCCGGAATCGCTTGCAGAAAAAAAATCCGCCAATTGCATTAATGATTCGATCCGCAGCAAATTGATCAACCCGGATGAGTTTAATGGCCATACCTGTCACCTTTTTGATTGCCCAACTTCGGTTTATCACGATGTACTTCATCTGAAAGATGGTCGGGTTATCGAGCGGGACTGTACTCCGCAAAGTGTTGATGGTGAGGTAGTCGGCAGGGTGTCATGTTATCGGGATATAACCGAACGGGTCCAGGCCCAGAAGGCAATCGCAGAAAGCGAATCCCGGTTTCGTCAGATATTCGAACAGAGTGCCGATGCAATCTTCCTGCTTGACCCTGTCAGCATGTCGGTCATTGATCTCAATAAGGTCGCGGTAAACATGTTCAATTATGAGAAGAACGAGCTTCTCAATCGTCCCCCTGATTTCCTTTTTTCTCCAGAAGAGTGCCGCGCTATGTGTGAACAGACAGTGCAAGGTGACATTGACCTGGGCTACTGGGTTGATATTTTGCGTGCCAGGCGCAAGGATGGCGGAGAAATGTTTATCTCAGTTCGTTGCCGCCGGATAGAATTGGCAGATCAGCAGGTGCTGCTCTGTACAATCAGGGATATCAGCGGACGGGTTCGGGCAGAAGAGGAAAATCGGGCTATTGAGTCCAAATTGATACAGGCCAACAAGATGACTTCGCTGGGTGTTCTTGTTGCTGGCATTGCGCACGAAATCAATAATCCCAATAACTATATCATGGTCAGTTCGGAAATCTTGTCAAAAGCCTGGAATGATGTGAAACCAATTCTTACAGAGCATCAACAGCTGCATGGTGATTTTGATATGGGGGGCGTTTCTTTTGATATCATGCAGCATGAAATTCCTGAACTGCTGGACAATATTACCGATGGTTCCCGCCGCATCAAGAACATTGTCAACGGTTTGAAAGAATTTGCCCGCGAAGGGCGAAAAGGGATGCGCGAAGACCTGGATTTGAACAAAGTCATTCACCTGGCCACGGTTATGATAAACCATCAAATCAGGCGTTTTACCAATCAGTTCATAGTGGAAACCGACCCTGACTTGCCGCTGGTGACCGGTAATTCCCAACAGATCGAACAGGTGTTGATAAATCTGATACTGAATGCCCTTCAGTCGCTTTCGGGCACCGAATGTCAGGTCCGGCTAGCCTCCTATTACGATGCCGCGACCAGAATGGTTTGTATCGAAGTATCCGATCAGGGGTGCGGAATCGATGACGACATATCCGGCAAAATCCTGGATCCTTTTTTCACAACCCGCCTTGATAAAGGTGGCACAGGACTTGGCCTTTCAATTTCCAACTCGATCATAAGCGATCACAAAGGTACTCTGAGTTTCAGGTCCTCCCCCGCCGGAACGACCTTTTTCATTTGTATTCCGGTCAGCCGAACACATAACAATGAGGTGTTACAAAATGCCCAATGAATTTTCCCGTACGATTCTTCTTGTAGATGATGAACCTGCCATTTTGAAGGCGACCAGTCTTATGTTGCAGGGGCGCGGTTTTAACAAAGTACTGACCGCTTCGGACAGTCGTGATGTTATGCCGATGCTGGCAGCAGAGACTGTTTCCGTGGTTGTGCTTGATCTTAATATGCCGGGAACATCCGGTCAGGAACTGTTGCCGCAAATAATAGCCACTCACCCTCACATATCCGTGATTGTGATGACCGCCCTTGATGAAACCCAGTCTGCAGTTGAGTGCATGCGGGCGGGAGCCTTTGATTATCTGGTCAAGCCGGTGGAGTCAGCCCGCCTGGAGGCTACCATATCAAAAGCGTTGGAAGTAAGCGCGCTTTCCTGTGAAATGTCGTCACTCAAAGATTATCTGCTGAGTGACCGCCTTAATTATCCGGAAGCATTCAGCTCCATTATCACCCGCGACAAGCGGATGCGTTCCATATTTCAATATGTCGAGGTTATCGCACCGTCGCAACTTCCGGTTCTGATCACAGGAGAAACCGGGGTTGGCAAAGACATGCTGGCCAAGTCCATCCATAACGTCTGCCAATGCAAAGGACAGTTCGTAGCGGTTAATGTAGCCGGTCTTGACGACAACATGTTTTCGGACACCCTCTTTGGTCACAAGCGCGGTGCGTTCACCGGCGCCGACCAGGCGCGCGACGGATTGCTTTCCCGTGCGGCGGGAGGGACCATTTTTCTGGATGAGATCGGAGATCTGAGTGATTTGTCCCAGATTAAGCTGCTAAGATTACTGCAGGAACAGGAATATTACCCGGTAGGATCGGACGTTACGCGTAAAAGCACCGCCAGGGTTGTACTGGCCACCAACAAGCCACTCAAAAACCTGATGGCCTCCGGGGAGTTTCGGCACGATCTCTATTATCGCCTCTGCACCCATCAGATAGAGATTCCGCCATTACGGGAGCGTCCCGATGATATCCCGCTGCTGATGGAGCATTTTATAGAGAAGGCGTGTGCCGCTTTGGGGAGGCAGAAGCTGACGATGTCCCACGCTCTGATGTCGCAGCTTAAAACCTATCAGTTCCCGGGAAACATAAGGGAGCTGGAGGCGATTATCTTTGATGCAGTTGTCCGTCAGGCGGCCGGTGGTCTTTCTGTTGACGGAGGCGGTCATGTCATTCAGGGTCTGGGGGCAGGCGAAATCAGTCCCAAAGCGGCTCAGCCTGAAGCGGATATTGAGAAGATCAAGTCGGTCTTCGGTTGTTTTCCTCGGATCAGTCAGATGGAAGATTACCTGATTGTCGAGGCCATGAAGGAGGTTAAGGGCAATCAGGGCGCTGCGGCAGCGTTGCTTGGCATTACTCGACAAACGCTCAACAAGCGCATTGGTGAATTCAGGAAGGAAGGTAACAGCCAAATTTCATAACAATAGCTGAAAATGAGCAGTTTACATTTACTCGTGTCATCAAGGTCGGTTCAGTCCTTATTTGTAGCGCTCTATAAAACTCTGCACTTGCCGTGCTGTATCGCTGTTATTATCAAGGGTCAGATATTGGCGCCATAATACGAGTGCGCGGGGAATGTCGTTAAGATCAAAAGCGTTCACATATCCGCTGTTGTAAAGGCTTTCAAGATTATTTGGATCGATCTTGAAAGCTTTTTCAAAATTTGACAGGGCTTTGCGGAATTCACCTTTCTGGCGGTACATGGCTCCCTGATCATTCAATATGTCCGTGTCATTCGGCTTCAGGGTCAGTGCGTGATTGTAGGCTTCGATGGCCGGTTCGGGAAGGTCTGCGTCAAAATAGGCGTTTCCCAGTGAACGCCAGGCTTCCAGGTCGTTCGGCCCCTCCGCAGCTTTATTCCTCAACTCATTTATCTTCTGAAGAGCTTCCGCAGCCGGCTGTTTATCAAAGGTTTCAACTGCAGCTTGATCCGCTTCCGGATCCGGTGCTTCCTGCTCATCCTCAAGTGCCACTTCGTCAAGTTCCGGGCAGACCCGTTTGGCTGCCATGTCCAGTACTGATCCGGGGATGATGGCTTCCGGTTGAGTTCCACCCTTTAGTGATTTCAAGCGTGACCTGGATGGACCGAAGATATTTACCAGTGAAAGAACCGCGCCCTGTTCATTGCAGTCGATTTCATAATATTCAAGATGCGAACGATAATTCTTCTCGCCGTAAACGGCCGCAGCTGCCTTGCGTTGTGTTTCTCCCTTTGGAACAAAACGCAGCCAAATCGTCAGCCTGCCGAGCGGTGTCAATCTGATCGACTCTTCGTCAAAGGCCACGTTGTATCGTGATGTTCCGGTAAGTGGCTTCCATTGCACAGCGGCGGCGGGGCGGGGCAGGGTGCCGGCCAGTAGGGCCAGCATGATCGGGTAGATAAGTTTATAGCGGTTGAAAGATGGCATAGCCCTGTGGAATCTCGTCTCTTTCATGCAATTTGACCCTGATTTAGCGCCCGACTATATCACAAGATCCTGGTTTTCAACTTCCAAATATTTGTGGCGGATTTTAGCAGACAAAGATCCAGCTTAGAATTTGCCGACTCCGGCCAACGTCAGCAACTCTGCTAACTGATCCGCTGTTGAAACAGCTGGGTAACAGGTGTGATTGGCGCAGATCGCCACTCCCGGCGGATCTGACGTAATTACGCGCCGGACGGCAAGCAGCGGAATTCTGTGTTGCCTGAGTAGGTGCCACAAGTTGGTCAATGACGGACTACCCTCGGGCCCTGACAAGGTTGCGATAACCGGTTCGGTTTCCAATTCTGAAAGAACCTGCAAGGCACCCAGATGCCCTGATGGACTCCGTTCAAGATCTACCATGAAGCCTGCCAGCGCGCTGCGTGCTTCCCCAATTAGTTCGGGTCTGTCGCAGATCCATGCCAGGCGCAGCATTACCCGTGCTGTTACGGAAAGGGCCGAAGGAGTGACGCCGTCATGGTCAGATGAAACTCGAACCGGCATCTGTTCTGCGTCCTGTCCTGTCAGGGTGAATTCACCGGTGTCGGAGTCGCGGAAAAGTTCCAGGATTTGATCGGACAACCTGGCAGCCTGTTCCAGCCAGTTTGAATCCAGCGTCGCTTCATAAAGTTCCAGCAGCCCGAAAGCCAGAAATGCGTAATCCTCCAGGAAAGCCGGTGTTTCTGAAGGGCCGTTCAGATAGCTTCTCAGAAGTCGCCCGTCGGATCGACACAAGGCAGTCATAATGAAGTTTGCGGCTTGAACGGCAGATTCCAGATATCCGGTGCTGTTGCAGACGATACTGCCTCTGGCCAGCGCTGCAATCATAAGACCATTCCAGGAGGTGATGATCTTATCGTCACGCAGCGGCCTGATCCGCCGACCGCGCTGTTGCAGCAGGAGCGTGCGACTCTGTTCCAGGGTTTTCCAGGTTTCAGCTTCGTCTAAACAATTATTTTTACAGAAATTTTTCAGGTCAAGCGGTATGTTGAGGATGTTGCTCTCCTCGAAGTTTCCTTCCTCCGAAACGTCATAAAACCGGCAGAACAGCTCGCTATCCGTCCCTAGACATTTGTCAATCTCAGCCTTGTCCCAAACGTAAAACTTTCCTTCAACCCCCTCTGAATCGGCATCCAATGCCGAGCAGAAGGCGCCATCAGGTGAGCTGAGTTCGCGCTTCACAAATGAGAATATATCAGCAGCCATATTGCTGAATTGCGGATCGGCTGTTGCTTGAAACGCATTGATAGATGTTAGTGCCAGCATGGCCTGGTCGTAGAGCATCTTTTCGAAATGAGGTGCCAACCAGCGTTGATCAACGGAATAGCGGTGCAGTCCACCCCCCAGTTGGTCCCAGATTCCGCCGTTTCTCATCTGCCTCAGGGTGCGAAGCGCCATTTCGAGTGCTTTGGTATTGCCCGCTTCTCCTTGCGCAACCAACCAGCCCAGGTAAATCGGCATAGGGAATTTTGGGGCGCTTCCAAAGCCACCGTAACGCGGGTCATAAATCTTCTCCAGCTGCTGGAATGCTCTGGTGGAACAGGCCGTAATATCGATGGAATTCTCCGGAAGGTTTTTCTGGCGCAGATTGCCAAGCTCTACCAAAATTCCCTGGCAGTTTTTATCGACCAAATCCGGTCGCTGTCGCCAGAGTGTGGCGATATTGGGCAGTAACTCCATCAGGCCGCTCATGCCGCCCCGTCCACGTTTGGGCAGGTAGGTAATTGTCATGAATGGCTTTTTGTCCGGCGTCATGAAGATGTTCAGCGGCCAGCCGCCGCTACCGGTCATTAACTGTGAAACTGTCATATAAAAGTCGTCGATATCGGGTCGTTCTTCGCGATCCACTTTGATACAGACGAAATGGCGGTTCAAGAGTGTGGCGACCTCCTGGTCTTCAAAAGATTCGTGGGCCATGACATGACACCAATGGCAGGTGGCGTAGCCGATCGAGAGCAGAATCGGCAGGTTCTCGCTCCGGGCTCTGTCAAAGGCTGCCTGGCCCCATTCATACCAATCCACCGGATTTTCAGCGTGCTGCAACAAATATGGACTGCGGGCGAAGATCAGGCGGTTGAAACGTAGGCCACCATCGGCCGGGATGGGGTTTTTGTCGATGGCCATCAGTCCGGCGATATAGGCGGCTGTATCCCGAGTTGCTGTCGTCATTCTAAACTCCCTCTCCCAACATGCGTGCGAAAAAATCATCAGCTAAATTGACAGGTTCAGATTTGTCATTAACGGTATCGCTGGAAGTATTGTTTAATAGATGCTCCGGAATCTCGTTCAGGAATCGGCTTGGTTTGCGCTCTTCGATAGCACCGTATTTTCGACGGGTCAGGCAGCGGGAAATGGTCAGGTATTTCCTGGCCCGCGTGATGCCGACATAGCAGAGCCGACGCTCTTCCGCCACGGTTGGATCTTCCTCGATCGAACGTTTGTGCGGCAGCAGTTCCTCTTCCATGCCAACCAGCCAGACATGGCTGAATTCCAGACCTTTGCTGGAGTGCAGCGACATCAAAGTAACCGCATTCAGGCCATGTTCCTTACTATCCTCTTTCGGCTTGTCCTCGTCCATCAACGAGATCCGTTCCAGGAAAGCCGATAATGTCCCTTGCGGATTCCGTTCTTCATAAGCGGCCAGTGAGTTCACAATCTGCTCTATATTCTCGATCCTTTTTCTGGCCTGAGCGGCGTCGTTCAACGTCCGATACAGCTCATCCTCAATCCGCAGGCGGTTGAAGAGTGTGTTTACTTGCGCTCCCATATTGTAAGACGAAAAGCCAGCAATGACATCTTTCATCATTGTATGAAAGGCCAACACAGTTTTTTTGCACGATGTTGAAATGTCGGTTATTTCGGCCACCCGCCCCAGTGTTTCAAACAGCGGCACATTGTGTTCCATCGACCATTGGTTCAATTTTATCAGGGTCGTGTCGCCGATGCCCCGGCGGGGAAAGTTGATGATCCGCAGCAACGAAGCTTCATCGCTGGGATTATCGATCACTTTAAGATAGGCGATGGCGTCTTTGACTTCCTTACGTTCGTAGAATTGCTGGCCACCGATCACAACGTAGGGGATGCGCTCGATTCGCAGTTTCTCCTCGAAAGCACGACTTTGTGCATTAGAGCGGTACAGGATCGCCAGGTCGGACCAGAGCAGTTTGTCGCGGTACTGCTCAAGCATCATCGCCTCGACCACTTTGGTCGCTTCGTCATCCTCGCTCTCGGCCACCAGCAGATCAATCTCCCTCCCCGTTCCGCTGGCTGTCCAGAGCGCCTTGTCGGTACGCAACAGGTTGTTTTTGATTACACTGTTGGCAGCATCCAGAATTGCTCCGGTCGAGCGATAGTTCTGCTCCAGTTTGATTGTGACGCAGCCCGGGTAGTCTTTGGCAAAATTGAGAATATTCTCCACTTCGGCTCCGCGCCAGCCGTAAATAGACTGGTCGTCGTCGCCAACCACGCAAATGTTGCCGTGTTTCCTGGCCAGAAGTGAAATAAGCAGATACTGCGAAGCATTGGTGTCCTGATATTCATCTACCATGATGTAACGGAAACGCTCCTGCCAGTAGGAAAGGATAGCGGGGGTTTTGAGCAAGCCGACCGAAAGCATGATGATGTCATCGAAGTCGATCGCATTGAAACCTTTCAAAAGTTCCTGATAACGTGGATAGACGGCTGCCACTGCAATCTCCAGCGGACTGCTGCTGTCCGGAGTAAATTCCTTGGGTCCGATCAGACGGTTTTTCAGGCCGGAAATTTTCCAGAGAATCTGGTCCGGATCAATCTTTTTCGGGTCGATATCGCGCTCTCGAACAGCTTGCCTGATAACACCGGCCTGGTCTGAGCTGGAGTAGATCGAAAAGTTGGGTTTGAAGCCGAGTGTCCGGATATCGCGGCGCAGCACACGTACCCCAAGTGAATGAAAAGTGGATATGACAATGCCCTTGGCTAGTGGTCCCGCCATGGCTGCCACACGTTCATTCATCTCCTTGGCAGCTTTGTTGGTAAAAGTCACCGCCAGAATATTTTCGGCCGGAACACGCTTATCTTTGAGTAAGTGAACGATGCGGGTCGTTATGACTTGAGTCTTGCCGGAACCGGCCCCGGCCAGGATCAGCAGAGCACCTTCTGTCGAATTAACAGCACGTTGCTGTGGTGGGTTAAGTTTTTTCATAGTTTCCAATATTTACCACATCTGTCACTCTAGTTGCAAATTTCGAAGGTCGGATGTTGATGGCTTGCGGCTGCATAATAAGTTTTGAAACATGCCTGTAATGCAGGTTTTAATTGAGCTTGTGGCGATTCATGAGATGTGTTAAAAGACAACGCTACAATCAAGTATGAACAGACATGGAAGTGTCCCCTGCTCATATGGCTATTATCACATATGACTGAACAGGTTTACCGTTTTGTCGTCGGATGTACTTAATTGAGCTTCAAAACGGTTCCCACTCCTCTTAACCCCATTATTAGTGAAGGTGGATAAGAATGGATAAACTGCATATCGTACCGCGCCGCATTTCCCTAGATGTTCTTGAAGCCTCTGCTATTCAGCTAATTAAGCCTGAAAAGACAAAAATTATCCCCAAACGTTATTTGGTCAACAAACTTAATTACTTGAATTTTCAAGATCGCACCATACTGGTCAATCTGGTTCATAAAAAATACGGCAGCATACTGGCAATATCGGCAATACCGCTTCCGTGTGCTGGTGAACGACTGGATTGTGTATGGAACGATTTTACTGATCCTTGGATACTTAAATCACACACTTTTCAAAATCTGTTTGTGACCGACGGCAAAAAATGTTTGCTGGTTGATCCTGAGTTAATAAGTATAGACGAAAAAGGAATCAGTCTCATATTGCCGGAGACTTGCAGTGAATCCTTCTCCAGAAAAACCAAACGCCAAGTCTGTGAAGGAATTCAAGCGCACTTTACTCAGAGTAGCGCAATATTTAGAGGCACCCTGCTCGATTGCAGTCCGGTCTCGTTTCGAATACAGGTAGCGGCCCCTACGGCTCATGCTTTTCAGTGGATTAATTCCATATCAACGGTCAACTTGCAATTGCATTCCAGTCACGAATTTCTGTACTCCGGTGAATGTAAAATTATTCGTCAAACCTTAGAACATAACAGTGGTATCTTTGTCTTGTCCCCTGTCCATGATCGGATTCAACGATATAAACCCAAACAATTTCGTAGTACACGATATGCATTAATACCCACACCCAATGCGATCTTTGTTCATCCCCTCACCGGTAGGACCATCAGTCTAAAAACTATCGATCTCTCTGGATCCGGATTCTCGGTCGAGGAGGGAGTTGCAAACTCAATGTTGTTTGCAGGAATGATAATTCCTGAATTACAGCTGAACTTTGCGCAAAGTTTCAAGATTAACTGCCGAGCTCAGGTAATTTACCGCAATTCAAGCATCAATAATGAAAAAGATGGTTTTGTAAAATGTGGTCTGACAATTATGGACATGGCTATGGAAGACCATGTCAAATTGTCTTCTTTACTACACCAGGTAGACAACAAAAACTCGTATGTCTGCACTAGTGTAGATATGGATGCGCTCTGGGATTTCTTCTTTGAAACCGGATTTATTTACCCTGAAAAATATGCTTTTTTTCAGACAAATAAGCTTGAAGTTAAAAGACTTTATGAACAGTTATACAATCATAACCCAGGCATTGCCCGGCATTTTATCCATCAGGAAAAAGGGACTATTTTGGGTCACATTTCCATGGTGCGTTGTTACGAAAATTCTTGGTTGATTCATCATCATGCCGCCAGCAAGAAAGAATCCCTTAAGGCTGGTATTATGGTGCTTAAACAGGTCAGTTGTTATGCAAATGATCTTCATCATTTACAATCAGCACACCTGAAATATCTCTTCAGTTATTACAGGCCTGATAACAAGTTTCCAAACCGTGTTTTCGGAGGATTTGCCAATGAAATTGATGATCCCAAAGGCATGTCTCTTGATAAATTTGCCTATTTTCATTACCGAAAAGCAGACGTCAATCATGAGTTGCTTGGTGGAGCCTGGTCACTAACGGCAACTCGTCCCGAGGATATTGAAGAACTGAAGAGGTTTTACGACCATGTATCAGGGGGACTCATGATCGATGCTTTTGATTTGCAACCTGGAATTTTTTCTCAGGACGAATTAACAGCAGAATATCAACGGATGGGATTCAAAAAGAAAAAGCATCTCTATTCTTTACTTGAAGGTGGTGAACTGAAAGCATTGATCCTGGCAAATATTACTGATATCGGACTTAACATGACCAATCTTACCAACTGCGTGTCTGTGATAATAATCGATGAGACTATTCCTCGACTATTTATCGATTCAGCGCTATCTAAGGCTGCAGAAGGATACGAACATTTGGAAATGCCAGTTCTTATGTATCCTGTTTCTTATGCTGAGCGAGAATCTATTTTGATCGAAAAAATTTATACTCTATGCATACTGAATTTGGATTACCTTGACCAATATTTTAAGTTTTGCGATAGATTTTTTAGTGCGGTTTAGTATTCAATTGATTCTACAAACTGCTGACAATTGTATGGGACACTTTGTGTGATGGAAAAACCGCTCTATAATAGCAAAATTATCGAAACCTACATCAAACTTGTTAAAAACAAGTACAGTTACATTGATGTAAGCGAACTATTAAATTCTGCCGGTATGGAAACCTACGAGGTTGCAGACCAAGGCCATTGGTTCACCCAGGAGCAAGTTGATCGTTTTTATTACAGGCTCGTTCAACTTACCGGCAATGAAGAGATTGCTAGAGAAGCCGGGCGATACGCCGCATCACCGGATGCACTAGGAATAATGCGGCAGTTCATATTAGGCATTGTAGGTCCGGCAACTACATTTGAAATCATAAACAAGATAATGTCGAATTTTACCAGATCTTCAACCTGCCAATCGAAAATTATTTCATCAAACAAAGTTGAAATTGTAGTTACACCATACGAAGGAATGGAGGAAAAACCGTTTCAATGTGAGAACAGACTCGGTCTTTTTGAAGCTATAGTACTGAGGTTTGGTTTTGATCTACCTCATGTGGAACATACGGAGTGTCTTTTTAAGGGTGGCAAGTCATGCCGCTACATAATCAGTTGGGAAAAACCGGTTTCAGTTTATTTGAAAAAGTGTGGGATCGGTGTAACAGTATTTCTGGCTATTTTTTTGATGTCGCTGCTTTTTTTGAATCGACTAGAACTTTTGGTAAATTTATTTCCGCTGTTTATGTCCATCGCGTTTGTTTTTGCATATATCGTTGCCAAAAATGAACTAAAAGAATTGAAGGCAAGTCTGAATAACACCAACGATTCAACTGACAGTCTTTTAGAACAAATAAATAGTAACTACAACAATGCATTGATGATCAATGAAATTGGTCAGGCTTTAGGCAGATACTCTAATCGTGACGAAATACTTTCGAATGTAATTCGGACCATGGAAAAAAGGCTTGAATATGATCGTGGTCTTATTCTACTCGCAAATACTGAAATTAACAGGCTGATTCTTTACGATGGGTATGGGTATTCCGCTGAACAGCGCGATCAGTACTATTCAATGTCTTTCAATCTTGATCGCCCTCAATCCAAGGGTGTATTCAACATTTGTTTTAGGGAACAACGCCCGATTCTTGTCAATGACATCAATGATATTATTGGGAACTTATCACCAAAAAGCATGGAGTTTGCTAAAAAAATTGGATCACATTCTTTTATCTGCTGTCCCATACTTTGTGAAGGTAAATCGATTGGAATACTTACTGTAGATAACGTCAAAACTAAGAAACCGCTTGTTCAAAGTGATATTAGCTTGCTGATGGGGATCGCGTCATTTTTAGGCATCAGTCTTCGTAATGCTGAATTGATTGAGGCGAAGATTCGCCAGTTCAATTCTGTTCTGAAAGTATTGGCAGCCAGTATTGACGCCCGTGATTCTTTGACAGCCGGTCATTCGGAGATGGTTACCGAGTATTCTGTTGGTATCTGCAAAGAGCTGAACCTTTCACCCGATGACTGTGAAACGATCCGTGTGGCAGCTTTGTTGCACGATTACGGTAAAATCGGGGTGCCGGATGCCATCCTTAAAAAACCTGGTCTGCTGAGTAAAGAAGAGTATGCAATCGTCAAGACCCATGCCTCTAAAACTCGGGAAATACTGTCTCAAATCAATTTCGAGGGAATTTACTGCAAGGTTCCGGAAATTGCCGGGGCACACCATGAAAAGCTGGACGGGAGCGGTTACCCTAACGGATTGATGGGGCATGAGGTGCCTTTGGGATCCAAAATCATTGCCGTGGCCGATTATTTTGAAGCGATTACCGCCAAGCGCCATTACCGTGAGCCGATGTATCTTGAAGATGCGTTCCAGTCGTTGTTTGAGGAAAGCGGCAAGAAATTTGACAAACGGATCGTGGAGGCGTTTCTAAGCTATTACTCGAAGACATACGAGTATGTGCCGTTGAATGCTGACGAACTGGCCAGCTTTAGTGAGCGGCGGAGAACCAGGATATCGGCCAGAGTGCCGGTCACTTTTCGAGTAAACGGCAGAAGCTTTATTGGCAACAGTGAAGATTTGAGTATGAAGGGGGTTTTTATCGCAAGCGATGAAGATGTCCCTGAAGGTCATCCAGTCGAATTGTCCATTACGATTCCGGATACTTCAACGGTCATCGAAGCTAATGGGAGAATCGCCTGGGTAAACTCGGGACAATCCAGGAAAACAACCATGTCAGCCGGTTTCGGTGTCGAACTTCTGGAGTGCAAGGATATGGCCGAGAGGTTTCTTGAAGCATTTCTGAATAGATGTATCGGAGGGGATTGCCCACAGGAATGCTGACCCTTCTTAAATTGATATTTGCTCAACTTGGCGGTTTGCTTCCCCTGCAGGAGATCAGTGGTGTATAGGTGAAGCGTCGCGGATCTGCAAAAAAACTCTCGAATTCATCCACAAACTCATCGTACCCACCCAAATATTCATCAAACAGATATCCTGAATTTTTTGCCGCCACTTCTACTTTTTTTGTCCAATTGTAAGCATCAACCTCGTTAAGCACCCCATAAATCAGATGATGCATCCCAACATCCACCTTAATATCCTTAAAGCCAAGGTCATAAAGAAAAGAGTAAAGTTTTCTCCCGACATAAGGGTCGAAATCATGGTCTTTTTCCAGCTTTCCCATGATGCCGTTGACTGTTCTTTCAAGTCTGGAGCTGAGTCCGAAGTGGCTCAAACAGTTGTAATCAAGATCGATCAGGCAAAGGATTCCACCGGGCCGCAAAAGTTCTGACAGGTTTCTTACGATGTCGCGACAGCCGTTACGGTGGTATTCCAGCACAAAACGGACCCAGATAAAATCAAATTTCCCCAGATCTTCCAGCGGTTCGTAAAAACTTCTGCAGACAAATTCAACTCCCATTGATCCATATTGTTTCGTTGCATGACTGATTCGTGACGCAGAAGCATCCACTCCCACGGCAGTACCTCCGGGTTGAACCAGTTGATGCAGGTATGATGTGGTGATACCGGAACCGCATCCTATGTCTGCTACCCGCATGCCGGGTTTGATTCCGGCCCACAAGGCCTGGTTGGCTAACCTCTGGTAATCGGTCTTCATCTCCAGACGTACTGCCTCATCCTCGTGTTCCATTATGTAGCGGGGTGACTGCTCTGCCATAATCTTTTTATCCTCCCAAAAAGTTGTGCAACTGACCAATTGATCCTCAGAATACTTCTTTTGCAGAGTTGAGGTATACGACAACAATCCTGGCATATCAACTAAGAAAAATGCTGCAAAGACGCACGTTACAATATTCACTGACTTCTGTGTTGATCGGTTTTGCGATTAGCCTGTTTAGTAAATGTACTGAGTTGTGTGTATAACAATGTTTGTAATATTGCTTTTGCAGGAGTAAGTGCTTCTATTTTCTAGACATATCGGGCTGTTTGCTATAATACTCGCACACAGTACGTGAGTTTTATACGATCTGTTGTGTCTGTGTAAGGATTGGAAAATAACAATGTTAGAATACTTTAAAAAACTGCGCCTTAATGTCAAGGTTTCACTGCTGGGGGCGGGCAGTGTGCTTATCACGGCTGTTGTTCTGGTTGTGCTGGCGGTCTGGCAAAGCGGCCAGTACAACCTCTTGGCTCAAAGAGAGGTTGATGCTCTTATTGATACTGATCTCGACCACATCACACAGGGGGTCTACAACCTTGCCAGAACTGAAAATGAAGCTGTGCAAAAGAGGGTTAATTACAACCTGAATGTCGCCACGCACGAGCTTAATCAAACTGGCGAAGTCAGTTTGTCCAACGAATTTGTCATTTGGAATGCGACCAATCAAATGTCCGGCAAAAGTCAGTCGATCAGTCTCCCCAAGATGTTGGTTGGTGGCCGGTGGCTGGGCAATAACAGCCAACCGGACAGAGAAACCCCGATCGTAGATTCTGTCACGCGGATGGTTGGAGAAACAGCTACAATATTTCAGCGCATGAATAAAAATGGCGACATGCTGAGGGTTGCCACAACGGTTAAGGACAGCAGTCACAAGCGGGCTGTTGGCAGCTTCATTCCTGCCATGCATCCGGATGGTACTCCGGACCCGGTTATCAGGTCTATTCTGAGGGGTGAAACCTATCACGGTCGTGCTTTCGCGGTAAATGAGTGGTATCTGACAGCATATCAGCCAATTTATGGTAGCAATGGCAACCTTGTTGGCATGCTCTACGTTGGAATCCAGCAGAAGACCATTGAATCTCTATTGCGTAAGACGATCATTGAAACAAGTGTTGGTAAGACCGGTTATGTTTACGTGTTGAGTGGAAGCGGACAAAAGCGGGGCCATTACGTTTTCTCGCAAAAAGGAGGACGTGATGGTGAAGATGTCTGGGAAGTCAAAGACAGTAGTGGCCAAAAGGTTATTCAGGAGATTGTTTCCAAGGCGGTAACTTTGTCATCCGGAGAATTGGCCACAGTTCGCTACCTTTGGCAAAATCCGGGAGAATCCAGGCCGCGCTGGAAGATAGCGCGCTTGGCTTATTATGAACCTTGGGACTGGGTAATCGGAACCAGTGTGTATGAGGATGAGCTGCAGTCATATCATGCCATATTAGGCGACGGCCGGAGTCGTATGGCCGGTGATATGATTTTCGCAGGATTTATAATTACGATCCTCTTTGGCTTGTTTGGCATTTTCATAGCGTGGACCATCGGACGACCGGTGTTGCAGTTGAAGGATGCTGTGGACACTATCATCCAGGGTGATCTTGATCAGGTGGTGGATATCCAATCCCGTGACGAGATTGGCGAATTGGCCACTTCATTTAATGTAATGACCGGCCGACTCAAGATGACAATGGAGGATTTGCGCAGAAGCGAAGAAAAATACCGGAAAATTTTTGAAAATGCCCTGGAGGGTCTTTTTCAGGCGTCGATTGAAGGACAGTTGCTGAGTGTGAACCCCGCCATGTCAAATATACTGGGTTATGAATCGCCAGGCGAACTTGTGGCCGTGGCCCCTGATGTTCAAAAGCAATTCTTTGTCTATCCTGATCAACTGGCAGATTTCTTATCCGAGATCGTCAAATGCGGCGGAATCTACAGCCGCGAAGTTCAGCTGTACCGCAAAGATATGCAGGTTATCTGGGTTTCAATCAGTGCCGGAACCGTTCTTGACAATGATGGGGCGACTGTTTTGATTGACGGTTTTTTGTCTGATATTACGGATCGGAAAAAACTGGAGGAACAACTCCGCCAGTCTCAAAAGATGGAAGCAATCGGCCAGCTTGCCGGAGGTATTGCCCACGACTTTAATAATATTCTGACTGTTATTGCCGGCTACAGCGAGTTGCTTCGGGCAAGCACCAAACCGGGTGATTTGGCCCGTGAACACATAACCCATATTCTGGCCGCATCGGAAAGGGCGGCGAATCTTACGGGGAGTCTGCTGGCTTTCAGCCGCAAGCAGGTCATGGCCCTTGTACAAGCCGATCTGAACGATATTGTCCAGAATGTCAGTAAACTGTTGCGCAGGGTTATTGGAGAAGATATCCGGCTGATCACCAACCTCAGCTGTGAGCCTGTTAATGTGAATGTTGATGTGGGGCAGATCGGGCAGATTTTGATCAATCTGGCTACGAACGCCAGGGATGCGATGCCTAATGGCGGTATTATCGCTGTCGAAACTTCACTTTTGGAACTGGATGATTCATTTGTCAGCGCACACGGCTACGGTGCTCCCGGTTCGTATGCCCTATTGACAGTCACAGATTCCGGTACGGGCATGAGTGAGGAAGTCAGGAGTAAAATCTTTGATCCATTTTTTACGACCAAGGATATCGGTAAGGGTACCGGCCTTGGATTGTCAATAGTTTATGGTATCGTAAAACAGCACAATGGATATATTAATGTCTATAGTGAGCCGGGAAACGGAACCCTCTTCAGAATATATCTGCCGACAATAACATTTCAGCAGAAGTCCGAATTGAAACCAACACCGCTTCTGCCGCCAGTTGGCGGCACGGAAACAATTTTGCTGGTTGAGGACGATCAACCTGTCCGGTCGCTGATTGAGTCAATTCTGAATAAATCAGGTTATAACGTTATACTGGCTGACGATGGTCAAAGTGCCGTTGAACTGTTTGGTGTGAATCGGGAAAAAATCAAGCTCGTCATTATGGATATAATCATGCCGAGGAAAAACGGGGCGGAGGCGTTCGTTGAGATCAAGCAACTCAGCAAAGATGCAAAAGTGTTGTTCTGCAGCGGTTATACTGCCGATTTTATAAAAAACAGGGGTGAGCTGCATGAGGATGCTGAGCTGATTCTGAAGCCGATCATGCCAATGCAATTATTGAGGAAAGTGCGGGAAATGCTGGATCGGGAGGTGTGAAATCGATATTCAGGTGCTTTTGTCTGGTATGGTACTGTTGCAGTGGCCAAATATTGTTGTAGTATTGAACTAAAGAGATTTATATCAATTTTCTGGAGACAATGTGACCGCAATCCGATCCCCTAAAAAACAGGCTCCCAAAAAAGTCAAGCCTGCCGAGTCCGCAGTTTCGGCAGGCAAACCTGCAAAAGGAAAGAAATCCAAAACTTCACAAAGCCCGGACAAACAGGGTGTTGCCGCCCTTCCAAAATCCCCGGAGCCTGAATTCGACCTTTCAGATAGCCAATGGTACCTCAATCGGGAGCTGACCTGGCTGGAGTTTAACAGTCGCGTACTGCATGAGGCGGAGGATGACCGGACGCCGCTTTTGGAGCGGCTTAAGTTTATTGCGATTGTCAGTGCCAATCTGGACGAGTTTTTCATGAAGCGTATCGGCGGCCTAAAGCAGCAGATCGGGGCCGGCATGCGTGAATTGACTCTGGATGGTCGCTCCGCCAGGCAGCAGGTTACGGAGTGCCACGCTATTATACGTGCCATGGAGGCGCGCAAGGAAGCTTTGCTGGCCCGGGTCTGCAAGCTTCTGGAAGAAAAGAACATTCTGATCGAACGCTACGTCGATTTGATGCCGAAAGAGCGCAAACTGCTGCGTGAACATTACTACGCAAACATATTTCCACTTCTGACGCCGCAGTCAATTGATCCTGCCCACCCGTTTCCTTTTATCTCCAATCTTTCGCTCAATCTGCTGGTAACGGTGCGCGTTCCCAGGGGGCGTGACACATCTCTGGTGCGGGTCAAGGTCCCGGTCGGACTCGGAACTTCGCGTTTTATCAGGGTGGGGAAGGGGGACCACTTCGTCAGGTTGGAAGATGTAATGTGCAACAATCTGGATATGCTTTTCCCGGGGATGGAGATCATCTCCTGTGAAATATTCCGGGTTACGCGCAATGCCAACACAGAAAAAGACGAAGATGAGGCCGATGATTTGATGGAAATGATCGAGTCTGAGTTGAAAGAGCGCAAGTTCGCCCCGATCGTCCGACTGGAGATAGGCTCCGGCATGGATCCGGTGCATCGCGGGCGATTAGCTGCTGAGCTTGAGCTGGACGGGGAAAACGACGTCTTTGAGGTCCCGGGCCTGCTTGCATTACGCGATCTTTTTGAGCTGGTGAAGTTGGACTATCCCCGCATGCATGACCAGATTCATCATCCCATCGACCATCCGCTTCTGCTGACCCAGCGCAATATATTTCATGTCATCCGAGATGCCGGTTCGGTTCTTCTTCAGCACCCCTATGAATCTTTTTCGACCTCTGTCGAGCGATTTTTGCGAGAGGCGGCGATTGATCCCAAAGTACGCGGCATAAAAATGACGCTTTACCGGACCTCCAGCCAAAGCCGAATTATAGATGCACTGCTGCTGGCGGCCCAGAACGGCAAGCAGGTAGCGGTTGTTGTAGAGCTGAAAGCCCGCTTTGATGAGGCCACCAATATCAGGCTGGCGGAGCGGATGGAAGAGGCCGGCATACACGTCACTTATGGAGTTGTCGGGCTTAAGACACACTGCAAAGTGATAATGGTGGTGAGACAGGATTTCAGCGGTCTGCGGCGCTATGTGCATATCGGCACTGGCAACTACCATGCCGATACGGCCCGTCTGTACAGTGATGTCGGAATGTTGACGTGTGACCAGGTTGTTGCCCAGGATGTGACCGAATTATTCAATTATTTGACAACCGGTTTCATGGCCAAGCGTAACTACCAAAAATTGATTCCAGCGCCACGCCTGTTGAAAAAAGCTCTGATTTCCAGGATCGAACGGGAAATAGTTCTGCACCAGGAAAAAGGTGATGGCCTGATTCAGTTCAAGATGAATGCCCTGGAAGATGGAGATATTGTAAAGGCTCTTTATCGGGCCTCTATGGCCGGTGTCAGGATTGATCTGATAGTGCGTGACACCTGTCGGCTGCGACCCGGAATACCCGGCTTGTCGGAATCTGTTCGGGTTATCAGCGTCGTGGGGCGCTTTCTGGAGCATTCGCGGATTTACTACTTCCGCAACGGTGGTTCGGACGAGTATTTTATCGCTTCAGCCGATGCGATGAAACGTAATCTGGAAGCAAGGGTTGAAGTTCTCTGTCCTGTCGAGTCGCCATTGCTTACCAAAGAGTTGCGGATCGTGTTTGATACCCATCTGGCAGATCACCGCTCAGCCTGGGATATGCAGTCGGACGGCAGTTATCTGCAGCGGATGCCTCTGGAGAACGACGACGCTGAAGGAAGTCATGGCCTGATGATTGCCAGAGCGGAGCGCAGGCAGAAAGAAGTGCTCAAGCAAAAAAGTAAAAAGTCAAAAAACAAACAGTAGTGCATACATAGTTTGATATGTAATACCCTGAAAAACCGGCGACTAAAGTCTCCGGTTTTTTGATTTTACGGGCTTATTCTTTATAAAATAAATCTTGCAATATAACCGTAGTTTATTATAGTCTGCGCTAATGCGTAGGTATGTTAGTTTTAAATGATTGATACTTTGTACAAACTCCAGATCAGGAGGTTTCAAATGGGTAATAAAGTTAATGGTGACGAGGGTAATGATGTGAAACAGGATCTGTTGAAGCATGATTGTTCGATCGGCGAGATTTTGAAGGAACGCGGCGTCTCGCGCCGTGATTTTCTCAAATTCTGTTCCGTGATGACGACCGCCATGGCTTTGCCAGCTTCATTTGCCCCAAGAGTGGCTCAGGCGTTGGACGAAGTGAAGCGGCCGACCCTGGTTTGGCTGGAGATGCAGAGTTGTACCGGTGACACTGAGGCTCTGCTCAGGTCCGCCAATCCGACTGTTGCTGAGATTATCCTGGATATTCTTTCCGTCGATTATCACGAAACAATCATGGCGGCGGCCGGTCATCAGGCTGAGGGTGCCCTGGACAAAACCATTGCCGATTATAAAGGCAAATATATCTGCGTTATTGAAGGTTCCATCTCCATGAAGGACGGCGGAGTCTACGGCACTACCGGCGGAAAGACCCATCTGGAACGCGCCCGTCAGGTCTGCGGAGGTGCTGTGGCAACCATTGCGGTCGGTACCTGCGCTTCATACGGCGGAATCGCTGCCGCTGTTCCAAACCCGACCGGTGCCGTTGGTGTCAAGGACGCCGTCCCTGGCGCTACAGTCATCAATCTGCCCGGCTGTCCCGTCAATGCCGATAATCTGACCGCCACCATCGTACATTATCTGGTGTTTGGAAAAATACCTGCTCTGGATAGCCACGGACGGCCACTGTTTGCTTACGGCAAACGCATTCACGATAATTGTGAACGACGTCCGCACTTTGATGCCGGGCAGTATGTGGAACATTGGGGTGATGATGCCCATCGAAAGGGTCACTGTCTCTACAAGATGGGATGCAAGGGGCCGGCCACATTCCATAATTGTCCCAGCCAGCGCTACAACGAAAAAACTAGTTGGCCAATCGCATCCGGGCACCCCTGCGCCGGATGTTCGGAGCCGCAGTTCTGGGATACCATGTCACCCATGTACAAGCGCCTGCCAAATGTACCCGGTTTTGGTATCGAACATACAGCCGACAAGATCGGACTTGGTCTTGTAGCCGGCGCCGGAGCGGCCTTTGCGGTTCATGGTGTTCTGAATGCGCTCCGCAAGGATAAAGAACCTGCTGAAGAAACCAAGGAGGGGTAAATATGGCCAAGATAGTTGTCGACCCGATTACCAGAATTGAAGGACATCTTCGTATCGAGGCCGAAGTCAGCGGCGGCAAAATCATTGATGCATGGAGTTCCGCAACCATGTTTCGCGGCATTGAGAAAATTCTCAAGGGACGCGACCCGCGTGATGCCTGGTTCTGGACACAGCGTTTCTGCGGCGTTTGCACCACGGTTCACTCCATCGCTTCGATCCGCGCCGTTGAAAATGCCCTCAAGATTAAAATACCTCCCAACGCCGAACTGATCCGCAACATCATCATAGGCACCCAGAACGTGCAGGATCACGTCATACACTTTTACCATCTGCACGCTCTGGACTGGGTTGATATTACCTCCGGACTTAAGGCTGATCCGGTTAAAACGGCCGCTCTGGCCGCATCCATTTCCGACTGGCCAAACAACTCAGCCACCTATTTCAAGGCGGTGCAGGATAAGGTCAAGGCTTTTGTCGCCTCCGGGCGACTCGGACCTTTTGCAAACGCTTACTGGGGGCATCCGGCGTATCAGTTGCCGCCTGAAGCAAATCTGATGGCGACGGCCCATTATCTGGAAGCTTTGGAGTGGCAGAAAGATGTCATAAAAATCCATGCCATTTTGGGTAGTAAAAACCCGCACCCACAGACCTTCCTTGTCGGGGGGATGTCGATCCCGATCGATCCTGATTCTCAAAATGCCCTCAATGCTGAAAAACTTATTGAGGTCAAGCGGCTGTTGAAAAAAGCGCAGGAGTTTGTCGAGAAGGTATACATCCCCGATTTGCTGGCGGTCGCCTCATTTTACAAAGAGTGGGCATCAATTGGCGGTGGAGTCGGTAACTATATGTGTTATGGGGAATTTCCTGACGCCAATGGAAATATGTGGTTTCCTTCCGGCGCCATACTTGGAAAGGACCTCAGCAAAGTTCTGGCCGTTGATCAAGGCAAGATTGCCGAATATGTCGATCACTCCTGGTTTGAAAACTCCGCTGGCCCCGGAAAAGGTCTGCATCCCTATGATGGTGAAACAGAGGTGCGTTATACCGGACCAAAGCCACCCTATGAGCATCTTGATACTGATGCCAAATACTCTTTTGTAAAATCGCCCCGCTATGATGAAAAACCGATGGAGGTCGGTCCGCTGGCCCGCGTATTGGTGGCCTATGCTTCCGGCCACAAGGAAACCAAAGCGGTTGTAGATCTGGTGCTGAATAAGCTTGGAGTCGGTCCAGCGGCGCTGTTTTCAACATTGGGTCGTACCGCAGCGCGTGGAATCGATTGTTTGCTGAATGCGCGTCAGACACCACTGTTTTTGGATGAGTTGATCAATAACATTTCAAAGGGTGATTATCGCATCCACGCCAATGAAAAATGGGATCCTGCTACATGGCCGCTGGAGGCCAGTGGCTACGGTATGCACGAAGCACCGCGAGGTGGTCTCGGTCACTGGATCAAGATCAAGGACCAGAAGATCTTCAATTATCAAGCTGTAGTTCCGTCGACCTGGAATGCTTCGCCGCGAGATGCCAAGGGGCAGCGTGGTCCATACGAAGCGGCTTTGGTTGGCACTCCGATGGCCGACCCCAATAAACCTTTGGAAATTCTGCGTACGATCCACTCCTTTGATCCATGTCTGGCCTGCGCTGTCCACGTTCTGGATGCAAACGGTAATGAAATGGTCAAGATCAAAGTGTCTTAGAAAGGGGTAGCCATATGCCTAATCAGCCCAAGTTTAAGAGTTATATATGGGAACTGCCGGTCAGATGGTGCCATTGGGTCAACATGGTCTGCATTGTAATGTTGTCGGTCACCGGATTCTTTATCGGCACACCTTTTTCCTTTGGGAGTTCTGCCTCCGACTTTACGATGGGTTGGATACGCTTCGTACACTTCACGGCGGCCTATCTCTTTGCAATCAGTGTCATATCTCGTTTTATATGGGCGTTCACCGGAAATAAATATTCGGGTTGGCGTGAGTTCTTTCCGCTGATGACAGACGCCGGGCGGAAAAAAACAGTCAAGATGCTGCGCTATTACATGTTGATCGATAAGCAAGTTCCCGAAACTGTCGGTCATAACCCATTGGCAACTGCAGCCTATGTCTGTCTTTTTGGTATCTATTCCGTTATGATTCTGACCGGTTTTGCACTTTACGCGCAACATGCACCGCAAGGTGCGATGCACAAGGCCCTGGGATTCATGTATGCATTGTTTAGTGATCAGGGGATGCGTTTAACACACCATATCAGCATGTGGTTTATTTTCGGTTTTGTAGTTAACCACATCTACAGCGCCTGGTTGATGGATATTAAGGAGCATGGCGGCGAGATATCAAGTATGTTCAGTGGTTATAAGTTTACGATCAAGAAAGAAGAATAAGCGTAATTCTGATGACTCATGTGGAGTGGGGCGCGCTTAACGGTGCGCCCCGTTTTTTTGTCAGGCGCAACCAAGGGAGAAAATATGATTTCGGATGTTCTTGTCAAACCGGCGGTGTTAGTGCTCGGGATCGGTAATCTGGTTATGAGCGACGATGGAATCGGTGTGCATGTCATTCATGAGATGCAGCGCATGTACCGGTTTCCTGAAACAGTAAATCTCGTGGATGGCGGAACACTGGGATTGGATCTGCTTCCGATGCTGGAAAATATAACTCATCTGATATTGGTAGATGCTGTTGAAACCGGAGAAAAACCGGGAACTCTTGTGCGATTGACTGGCGAAGAATTGCCGATAGCGCTTGAAACCAAGCTGTCTCCACACCAGATGGGGCTGAAGGATTTGCTGGCTGTTTCGGAATTAATGGGGCATTCACCACGAGAGATGGTTATGATTGGAGTGCAGCCAGGGTCGATTGAGATGGGAACTGATATGAGCTGTGAAGTTGAAGCAAAGCTTGATGAAATGGTTGGCAAAGTATTGTCAGAGCTGGAAAGGTTTGGGGTCATACCTAAATAGAATCAGGAAGTATATGGAGCTTGATAGTCGGAGTGGCGCCTTTGAAGTATGGATAATTATTGAAACCGGCTCTTCAGCCGCCTAAGTATTTGGTAAGTTCTTCTGCCAGAGTTGTAGGGTGCAGGAACCGTGATGGAATCTTGTCATTTCCCAAAAAATCCTTTGCCCAGGGTTGGCGCTTTGTCCAGGACATAAGTTGTTCCCAACCGGCCCAGGTAGAAAAGTCAACCCCCTGAATATTGGTTATCTGCTCCAAAAAAGTCTGTTCATAGCCAGCCATGCATTATCCTCATTAGTTGTAAGTCGGTACCGAATAAATATCAAGAGTTGGAAGCGAAAGGCTCTGATTTTAGATATCCTCCGTAAATTGAACCGTACGGCACCTTATCATTTTTACATGAACAATTCAAAATTTATAAATGCCTGGTTGATGCTTTGGTCAAATGGTTACTTGATTATGTCCGCGGTTTCCTTTTTAAGTGACACAAAAATGCCACTTTCCTTTGCATCTTGTGCGGGGAAAATATAAATCATTCGCACATTTTCAGGAGTTGTCCTCAACGTTTGAGATGAAAAATCAAGAGTGCCAATAACCTTATTAACAACAGCCTCAGGGGAATCGTTACCAACGATATTTATCAGTCTGGTGCCGTGTGCGGCAAGTAGTCTGGTAAAAGTAATTTCTTCGGCTTCAGCCAGGCCGCATGCAATTACAGCAAGTACTGCGTTGCCTTTAACAGCATATGGAGCGGATAAGGGAACGCCATGAAGTGCCTCTGCGGTTGATATGCTCTTGAGAAAGGGTCTCATTGTCAGTAACTTTGGAACCAATTCGCACGGTGGAGTCGAATTTTGCAGTGTGATGGTTGAGGATGGCAAGGGAGTTGGTATTGAACCCGGTGATGGCAATGATTTCAGCAACAATAATTTTTCCCGCGACGGAACTGTCACTGTTGACGATGTTGTCTCAGGTGCTTCAGGTTTTGCTACATGGCGTTTTTTTTGAGTCGTTTTGTTGCCGCTTGATTCCGAGGTAACCGGAGTCGTCTTGCTCCTCAATTCATTTATATTCAGGTCAAAATTTTGCACTTTTCCACAATATGCAACCCCCGGTGTCAGTAGACCAGTTGACGCGGAAAAACAGCAGATATGGGCAGTAATTGCCAATGCTCTTAGTGACTTAGATAACGCATATCCACGTAATTTGGAAACCATGCTATAAGAGTTCTTTCAGTTTTGTAATCAACGGGTAAATTGTATAACAGCTGTACTGCTGCTATTGCAATAATATAGGGTGCATTGCCGTTCTGTCAGTTGCATTTGACAAGCGCCTGTAATACCATGACCCGATTGATTGAGACAAGACTGTTTGGAGAGATGATATGGCCCTGTGGTCGCTTCGCCTTACCTTGGTTCAAAAAATGATCATCAGTTTTGCACTTTCCGGTTTGTGTCTGATTGGAGGGCTCCTGTATGCCATTTCCGGACTTGGGACAATGCACAAAATGGAACAGGAAATTGCGGGTAAGGATCTTAAGGGCGCTACAATTCCTATCCGGCTTCGTGAGCTTATGGTTGCGCAGGAACGTCTGGTTGGAAAATACAGGATACTGAAAGAGCCCGAATACAAAGCATTACACGATCAAAATTCGGATGATTTTCGCCAAGAAATAAGAAATCTTAAAGCTGTTCATAACAGTCCCTCTGTAACTGCATTAGCTGACAGTTATGATCATTATTCGTTGCAGGCGGAACGTCTCTTTTCAGGTGACCGGGTTGATTATGTCGAACTTAAAAAAAACATTGATTCAATTCTCACAGCTGTTGATGTAATCAGCGAGAATCAGCGTAAAAACCTGTCGAATAAATTGGCTATTTCTGACGAGCAGGAAGAACACACGGTAGCCTGGTCGCTCGGTCTGGCTCTGGCCGGCGTGTTGTTCTCCTCAATGATCGCGGGATGGATGGTCTATTCCTTTGCCACATCCATCGGTAAGTTACAGCATGCCACCCACAGAATTGCATCGGGCGATTTTGACCATGACCCGAGCATTCCTTCCGGAGACGAAATCGGAGCTTTATCACAGGACTTCAGGACGATGGCCGTCAGACTTAAAGAACTTGAACAACTAAGCCTGGATGCCAGTCCGCTGACTCGTTTGCCGGGTAATATTGCAATTGAACGTGTCATTAACAGGCATTTGCGCGATAAGATAACCTTCGCCATGTGTTATCTGGACTTGGATAATTTCAAATCATATAACGATCGCTATGGATACATAAAGGCCAGTGAGGTTTTGAAAGAGGTCGGCAAAGTTATTTATGAGAGTGTAAAAGGATTGGGTAATCCAGACGCCTTTATTGGTCATATTGGCGGTGATGACTTTGTGGTGGTTATTAATGCCGAGAGAGCAGAGTCGGCCTGTAAAGCAATCATAAACAGCGTCGATGCGCTGATACCATCCTACTATTCAGAGGAAGACCGGCTTGCCGGCGCGATTGAAGGAGTTGATCGTTATGGTGTGCAACGCACGTTTCCGCTGATCTCCATATCTATAGCCGCTTTGCTGTGCGAGCCGGGCGATTATGCCACTGCTGCCGAGATTGCCACCGCCGCTGCTGAGGTCAAGGATCGTGTCAAAGAATCGGTCGGAAGCAATTATGTGATAGTAAGAGAGGCGGTTAAAAATGAAGCCTAAACAATACTGTGCGGGATTTATGCTGTTTGCGTTTATGGCGCTGAGTTCTGGATGTGGCGGTCTTGTCAGTACCGTTCCGCCATTGAACAAGAAAATATCCGGCTCAGAACGCGATTTTGCCGCTGCGTTACATTATTTGCGAAATGGCAACGAGGCCGTGGCTCGAGACCTGCTGGGACGAGTTGTTGAGGAATCAGCTACTACCGGCGTGACTGATGAGGCTCTGTTCAGGTTGGCATTACTGACCCTCAGGGATGAAGATGGCAGGGGCGAACGACGAGCTACAGAACTTTTTGACACTCTGCTCAGCAAGTACCCCAAAAGCATCTGGTCTCGGCAGGCGGCCCCTTTAGTGTCATATGTCAAGGAAAATATAGCCTTGCGGGCGCGAACTCGAGAACTCAGAAATCTGAAGACACAAAATCTGTCACTCGGTCGCGACAACAAAGAGCTTCGCCAGAGTCTTGAACGACTGAAAAACCTGGACCTGGAACTAGAGCAAAAAATCAGAAGGTAAACTAGCGTAGTTGTAACAACAGCTTATTTTCTTTTATCTCCCTGCTGGTATTCTGCCATGAATTTCACCTTGTAATCCATAAACCTTCCGTCCCCGATTGCCTGGCGTATTTCAAACATCATCGTCAGATAGAAATGGACGTTGTGTATGGCTGACAATACCGCTGACAACACCTCGTTTGACACGAAAAGATGATGTATGTAGGCCCGGCTGAAGTTTTGGCAGGTGTAGCAATTACAACTGGGATCGATTGGAAAGAAATCGCGCTTATAGTTTTTATTGGTCATGCGGATTTTGCCGCGACGGGTAAAAAGCGTTGCGCTGCGGGCGTAACGTGTCGGAATGACGCAGTCAAACATGTCGATGCCTCTTTCAACACTTTCCAAGATATCCTCTGGCAGCCCAACCCCCATAAGATAGCGCGGTTTGTGTTCCGGCAAGTGTGGTGTTGTAAAACCGACAATTTTTTTAAGCAGTTCCAATCCTTCTCCGACGCTGACTCCGCCGATCGCATAGCCTGGCAGATCCAGTTTGCACATCTCTTTCGCACACATCGCACGCAGATCTTCATAAACACTACCCTGAACTATGCCAAACAATGCCTGGCTATTGCCAGTCATTGCGTTCTGACATTCCTTTAGCCAACGTATTGTTTTTTTTGTGGATTGTTCTGCATAGGTTTTGTCACACGGGTAAGGTATGCACTCATCAAAGGCCATTATAATATCAGCACCAAGGTCTTGCTGAATTCTGGTGGCGCTGGCCGGATCAAGATAGATCTCTTCGCCGCTGATCTCATGTTTGAAAAAAACACCATTTTCGGTGATGCGTTTATTAGGAAGTGAAAAAACCTGAAAGCCGCCAGAGTCGGTCAGTATCGGTTTATCCCACGCCATGAATTTATGCAGGCCACCAGCTTTTTTTACTAATCCTTCTCCAGGTTGCAGATGCAGGTGATATGTGTTGGAAAGAATGATTTGTGCCCCGGTTTCAGTTATCTGGGCGGGTGTAAGTGGTTTCATGGCACCATGTGTTGCGACCGGCATAAAAATCGGTGTCTGAATATCACCTCTGGATGTGCTGACGATGCCAAGTCTGGCCGCGCTATGTTGGTCTTTTTTAAGTAACTTGAATTCCATTTTGTTTGTCGCTCCGAAAGTAAATCAATATGACTGTTAGTAACATGAATTACGCATCAATTGCAATCGCGCGCAGAAGCTTGATGCAGGCCGGTTAAAATTGTATCCTGTATACATAAAATAGTTGCAATTTTTTATAACGGTGGCTAGTATGCGCGTCATAAAATATCGGGAGTTTGATAAGAGCTAAGGTTTCGAAGTCCGCACCAAATACTTTAGAAAAGGAGGTTGGAATGGTGGTTTTCTCCAGATTTCTCTGGCGTGGTCCTTCTCGAAGCTATTAGACTCCTCAGCTCAGATTTATTTAATCCCGCAGTATCAAATCTTTAAAAGGAAGGAATGCTATGCAACTGCTCACGTCTTCAATCGGCAGAAAGATCGTTATGGCGATCACAGGCCAGGCAATGGTTCTGTTCGCTGTCATCCATCTGCTCGGCAACAGTTCCATCTTCGGATGGCTTAACGGCGGTATCAACGCTTATGCCGAACATCTCCACAGCCTGCCTTTGCCAATTATCATTGGCTTTCGCCTGGCGCTGTTGGCCATGGTCTGCATCCACATCTGGTTTGGCATTCAACTGACCATGGAAAACCGTGGCGGTCGCCCACAGCAATATGCTGTTAAGGCAGCTCAGAAGGCAACTTTTGCCAGTGAAAATATGATCTGGACAGGCTGCCTGATAGGTCTTTTTCTTGTTTACCATCTGCTGCACTTCACCTTCCAGGTAATCAGCCCGGAAACTGCAGCCCTTAAAAACCTTGTTCCGCTACATGACCAGATGGTTCCTAATGTCCTCGGGATGGTTGTCGCTGGCTTTAAGAACTTTTTTGTGTCGTTCATATATGCGGGTGGAATGGTTGTTCTGTTCCTGCATCTCTCCCACGGTATTCAGAGCTTTTTCCAGACAATGGGATGGAGCTGCGACAAAAGCCAGCCGATTATTGTCAAACTCGGCAGTCTGGTCGCACTCGTTCTGTTCGCCGGCTATGTTATCATTCCGCTGACAGTTTTTTTCGGCATTCTGAAAGGTTAAGGGGGTTATTGTGATACTTGACGGAAAATGTCCAACCGGACCAATTCAACAAACCTGGGATAAGCACCGCTTCGATCTGAAGCTGGTCAATCCTGCCAACAAACGCAAATACAATGTTATTGTAGTCGGAACAGGACTTGCCGGCGGCGCTGCCGCTGCATCGCTTGGTGAACTTGGCTACAATGTACAGGCATTCTGCTATCAGGACTCACCACGCCGTGCTCACTCAATTGCTGCACAGGGTGGAATTAACGCTGCCAAAAACTACCCCAATGACGGTGACTCAATCTACCGTCTGTTTTACGATACTATCAAGGGCGGCGACTTCCGGGCCCGTGAAGCTGATGTTTGGCGTCTGGCCCAGGTTTCAAACAACATCATTGACCAATGTGTAGCTCAGGGTGTTCCTTTTGCCCGTGACTATGCCGGCTACCTGGACAACCGCTCCTTCGGCGGCGCACAGGTTTCACGTACTTTCTACGCTCGTGGTCAAACAGGCCAGCAGCTTCTGCTTGGTGCCTACTCGGCACTTTCCCGTCAGATAAAGCTTGGTACTGTTAAGATGTACAACCGTCGTGAGATGCTTGACCTGGTCGTTGTTGACGGCGTTGCACGCGGTATTACGGTACGAAACCTGATTACCGGCGAAATGGAAAGTTATGCCGCCGATGCGGTCTGTCTGGCAACTGGCGGTTATGTGAATGTTTTCTACCTTTCCACTAACGCCATGGGCTGCTCGGTAACTGCTGCATGGAAGGCCCATAAGAAAGGCGCTTACTTCGCAAACCCTTGCTACACACAGATTCATCCGACTTGTATCCCTCAAGCTGGTGACTACCAGTCAAAGCTGACGTTGATGTCCGAATCACTTCGTAACGATGGTCGCTGCTGGGTTCCTAAGAAGAAGGAAGATTGTGGCAAGCATCCTAACGAAGTTCCTGAAGAGGACCGTGATTATTATCTGGAACGTAAATACCCGTCATTCGGTAACTTGGCACCTCGCGACATCGCTTCACGTGCTGCCAAAGAACAGTGTGACGATGGGCGCGGTGTCGGTCCGGGCGGTCGTGGTGTTTATCTTGACTTTTCCACCTCCATCAAGCGTGTTGGAGCCGATACGATCAAGGAACGTTACGGCAACCTTTTTGAAATGTACGAAAAAATTACCGACGAGGATGGCTACAAGCGTCCGATGCGTATGTACCCTGCGCCGCACTACTCGATGGGCGGTCTGTGGGTTGACTACAACCTGATGAGTAATATCCCTGGCCTGTTTGTTTTGGGGGAAGCCAACTTCTCCGTTCACGGTGCAAACCGTCTGGGTGCGTCGGCCCTGATGCAGGGTCTTGCGGATGGTTATTTTGTTATCCCATACACAATTGGCGGATATTTGGCCACAGTTAAGCCGGGTGAAGTCAAGGCTGACCATGACGAATTCAAAAACTCCGCTGCTGACGTTAAAGCCGAGCAGGAAAAACTGCTTAGCATCAATGGCAACAAGACTGTGTTTGAGTTCATGCGTGAGCTGGGTGGCTTGATGTGGGAAAACTGTGGTATGGCCCGCACAAAACAATCTCTGGAGATTAACCTGAAAAAAATCCCGGCACTTCGCGAAGATTTCTGGAAAAATGTCAAGGTTACCGGTACCGGTGCTGAATTCAATCAGCAACTGGAAAATGCTGGCCGCACCGCTGACTTTTTCGAGTTTGCCGAGTTAATGTGTCGTGACGCCTACCACCGAAATGAATCATGTGGCGGCCATTTCCGTGAAGAGTATCAGGATCAGGGTGAGGCAGAACGTGATGATGCTAATTTCTGTTATGTTGGCGCCTGGGAATTCAAGGGCGTTGGCAAGGAACCGGAACTGCATAAGGAACCCCTCAAGTTTGATAACGTACATCTCGCCGTAAGGAGTTACAAATAATGAGCGATCACAAGACCATGACACTTACGCTGATCGTGTGGCGCCAAAAGGGGCCCAGCGATCCCGGCAAATTTGAAACCTATACCGCAAAAGGCATAACGGAACATCATTCGTTTCTGGAAATGCTGGACTGCGTCAACGAGGACCTGATCTACTCCGGTAAAGAGCCGATCGTATTTGACCATGATTGCCGTGAAGGAATCTGCGGTATGTGCTCGCAGGTCATCAACGGTCTGGCTCATGGCGGTCGTGACCGCACGACTGTTTGTCAGTTGCACATGCGAACCTTCAAGGATGGCGACACTATTTATATCGAGCCTTGGAGAGCACGTGCTTTTCCGATCATCAAGGATTTGGTCTGTGACCGTACAGCTCTTGATACGATTGTACAGGCCGGTGCTTATGTTTCCTGTCACACAGGTGGGGTGCCGGACGGCAACGCCATTCTGATTCCGAAGCCTGCTGCTGACGAAGCGATGGATGCCGCCGAGTGTGTCGGTTGCGGTGCCTGTGTCGCTGGTTGTCCTAACGGGGCGGCCATGCTCTTCACTGGTGCTAAAGTGTCCCAGTTTGCTGTTATACCGCAAGGCAAGGCTGAAGCAGCCGAGCGTGTTAAAGCTCTTACTGATGCTATGACTGAATGCGGTTTTGGCAACTGTACCAACCATTACGAATGTCAGACTGCCTGTCCTAAAGGCATTAACGTAAAGTTCATTGCCCGAATGAACAGAGAATTCCTGAAGGCACAGTTCAGCTGATTTAATATTATTCATATTTATGTTATAAGAGGGACAACCGATTGGTTGTCCCTCTCTTTTTTCCTGGAGTTAATGTGGATTTGAATCTTGTGAGACTGATATTTGAAGTTGAGGTTACTGGCAAGAAAGAATTTGCTGCTGCTATTGCTGCCGGTTTTCGTAGATTCGATAAATTGTTCAAGGAGTTGTGCTGCTATTGTAAAATGATTGATTGTAATAGCTGTAGTGAACGGCCACTCTGTCCCTTCCAAATAGTGTTTGCCCAGGAATTGTCAACCAACCCTGATATAGTAAGGCGTCATCAAAAACCGCCGCTGCCTTTCGCCTTTAAAATAAGTTCTGTGCCAGAAAATAAATCACTCATGGAAGTAAGTCTTGTTGTTATTGGAAAAGCTATTAACCATCTGCCTGTATTTGTTTCTGCAGTAGAGCTATTGCTAGATTCGTGTTCGGGGCAATGTTCTGGAAACGCCCCACTTATAAACTGCATACATTGTCTCGACTATCAGTCGGTTCGGCATGAAATAAATTGGTCTCGGCAGGGAGATCTGAATCTGGTTGTATTATCAAGTCTGGAAATTATGAAAAACAGTCTGGATACCAACGAAGCCCGGTTGATCCTTGAATCTCCGTTAAAAGTGCCCAGCACAGGATCCCTATTGCATGATTTTGAGTTCGGCATATTTCTGCGTTCTCAAATGCGGCGTTGCTCTTCTCTTTTTGCCTACTACGGAGATGGCGAGCTTGATATTGACTTTGCTGAATTATCAGCTGCTGTCGGTGTGGTTCGCTGTCATAAAGACGGTATTTGCTATTCTCAACCATATTGGTCGCAACGCTCAAGTCATGCCGGTCTGCTTGGTATTTCTGAATTCAGTAATCTGGCTCCGGGAATGTTGCCCTTGTTAACTCTTGGCAGTTATTTTAATGCCGGTAAGGGTGCCTCTTTCGGATTTGGGGCTTACAATGTCGATGCAGTGTAAAGCTAATCAAAACAATTGGTTTCTGATTTGCCCGAGTTGCTGTTTAATGGATTTCGTTTCTTGCTTTACTTGACGCTCTATTGGCAATGGTATAACATGCCTCAATTAACTTAATGTTCAGATAGGTTTGCGTGTCTATTACTTGTTTTACAGTGGATGTGGAAGACTGGTTTCATGTTTGCGGCGTTAGTGAACTGCCCGCAATATCGTTAGATCAGTGGCGTGTTTTTGACAACACAATGCATCTGCTTGATCTTTTTGACGAACTCGATATACGCGGAACCTTTTTCATGCTTGGTGTTGTTGCAGAGGCAATTCCTAAGCTTGCATCAAGGATCGCAGCCCGTGGTCATGAAGTCGCTTCTCATGGATATTCGCATCAATTGGTATACGAAATGACACCCGAAGTTTTCAAAGAGGAAGTAATCCGTACTGGTGATCTGATCGCTGGACAGACCGGCAGGGCGCCGGTTGGTTTTAGGGCGCCACAGTGGTCACTTGGAAAGTTTACACCATGGGCGTTTGAAATTCTTGCAGGTGAAGGCTATCTGTATGATTCAAGCTGCACGCCGTTACCTTTTATTGGAAATGCCAAAGGGCCTATGTCACCATATCAAATATTAACAACTGCAGGAAACCTGTGGGAGATTCCGCCTCTGGTTACGCCGACCCGATTTGGTAATCTTCCGAGCGGCGGCGGATGGGGCTTGCGGCTATTACCTGTGAAGACTATTCTTGAGGGAGTTCGTAACGCCCATTCCAGCGGAAACCCGGCGGTCTGTTTTCTTCATCCTAGAGACGTGGATGTGGACGGACCCAGGCTGAAACTGTCTCTTATAAAGAGTTTTGCGGCATATGGCACGCGGAGCAGTGCCATGCCGGTTATCAGAAGACTTGCGATGAGTGGGACCAGCATACCACTGCTGGAAATGGTAAAATCTTGGCCGTCTGCGTACTAATACCGGCCTATAATGCCGCACTTACTCTTGGAAATGTGCTTGAAGAAGTCTGTGGACAAGAGTTTAAGGTTGTAGTGGTTGATGACGGATCAACGGATGAAACATCATTGGTGGCGGGTCGTTATGCTGTGACACTTTTGACTCATTCCGTCAATCTTGGCAAGGGGGCCGCACTGATGACCGGTTTTTCCTGGTCTCTGGAAAACGGGTATTCGGGGATAGTCACGCTGGATGCGGACGGCCAGCACGATCCTTTGTCGATAGCGCTTCTGGCCGCAGCCGCCGTTGACCGAGGTTTTGGAGTCTTGATAGCTTCCAGGTACACTCAGTTCAATGAAATGGCTGGCTTACGCAAGTTCTGGAACCGTTTCGGTGTTTGGTGCATGCGTAAACGAACCGGATTTGAAATAAGTGACAGCCAGTCCGGTTTTCGTTATTATTCGACAGAGATGCTCTCTGCATTCAAGCTTTCCAAAGTTGGCTATGACCTGGAGATGGAAATCTTGATGAAAGCCTGGAAAGCCGGGTTTACAATAGGCTCGCTACCGGTGGCAGCTCGAGTTGCAGATGGCCGCTCAACCAGTCACTACAGACCTGTGCGAGATACCTGGAATATCTGCATGACCTTTTTACGCTATATGTGATGGAGAAAAAATGATCCAAACGCTTAAGAATTACACAAAAGAGAAGGTTCTGACTTATCTTTTGTCAATGGCAACCAACTCATCCGATGAGACACTTGTCAAAATGACTCACTTGATGGAACTGCTTCCTAAGAAAGACTATTATAAGGAGCGGATTCGTTGGGTTCGCGGTCTTATTCGGGAGAAGCATCCCAGTATTGAGTTCCCCAGAAGGATCTTACGTGATCTTCACCCCAACCAGCGCGACAAGTGGATCAGTAATCTTGCAATAAATCATCTTCTGAACGGTACCAACAAGCGTAAAGAGTGGGCTGATCAGAATGGATTTTACCCCCCATCCACCGTTGTCATAAGCCCGACAATGAAATGCGATCTGAACTGTTACGGCTGCTATGCCGGGGATTATGGCAAGTCTCTTGAGTTGTCTCTGGATGAATTGGATTCGATCCTGATCCAGATGAAAGAGATGGGTGTCTACTTCGCAGTGATCTCTGGTGGTGAGCCGTTCTACATGAAGGGTATCTTCGAAATATTCAAAAAGCACAGTGATATGGCTTTTCTGGTATTCACCCATGGCGGTTTGATTGATGAGAAGATGGTGGAAAAACTTATTGAAGTCGGTAATGTTATGCCGTCCTTTTCACTTGAGGGATACGAACAGGAGACCGATGGTCGCCGGGGTGCCGGCCATTTCAAAAAGGTCATGCATGCCATGGATCTTCTTCGGGAAAATGGCCTTTCCTTTTGCGGTTCATTTACCCATTCCCGCACAAATTCGGACATCATAACCAGTCCTGAATATATCGACATGCTCCTGGGAAAAGGTGTTTTTGCCCTTTGGCTGTTCTCGTATGTTCCGGTCGGCCGTAAGCCGGATGTCGAACTGATGCCGACGCCCGAACAGCGCGATGGTCTGCGTCGTAGTGTCGCCGCTTTCAGGGATGTAAAGCCGATGCTTTTCATTGATTTCTGGAATGACGGCCCTATGGTATCCGGTTGTCTGGCAGGCGGTCGCAAATATTTTCACATCAATGCCAATGGCGACATAGAGCCTTGTGTATTCTGTCATTATGCCGTTGACAATATTCGCCGTACGACCATACGCGAAGCACTGGCTTCGCCACTGTTTCAGAAGATCAGACAGAAGCAGGGTGAACATGATAACCTGCTGCGGCCCTGCATGCTGATTGACCACCCTGAAGTCGGCCGAGAATTATTTACATCGGAGGGCGCATATCCAACGCATGAAGGCGCCGATGAAATCTTTACCGAGCTGGCTGAGCGGATGGATGCTTATTCAAAGGATTATGCAGCCATAGCCGATGAAGTGTGGGACGAAGATTTCAAGGATCATGCTGTCAGAAAGAAAAAGTCCAGGAATACGTCATCCAAGGGATAAAACAACATTTATGACGGTCTACAACGGTATCAGCATGTTCTTTCTAAATCTTTTTATGTTACTGGTGCCACGCCGGGTTGTCCCTCCTGTAGCTTTTATTGTAGGGTTGATTTCCTACCTGCTGGCGGTTAATCAGCGACGTGGTTTGAGGGCGAACCTGAGGGTCGTCACCGGTCGTAACAATGTTGAAGCGCTCATGATCTCGGCACTGTACAAGTATTGCCGTAATTGGACCGATGTGATGCTGATGCTGAGGCTGCATGGGGCTAAACTTCAAGCGCTGATCGGCCGTCGCAGTTCCCAGAAGCCACTTGACGATGCGTTGGCGGCGGGTAACGGTGCAATTCTTGTTTCTCCGCATTTTGGCAACTGGGAACTGGGTGGCCTGGGGCTGGCCGATCTTGGTTACCGACTTAACGTATTGACTTTTCGGGAGCCGGACGAAAAAGTTAATGAACTGCGTGAAAAGGTACGTGGTGAACGCGGAATCGGAATAATTTACGTAGATCGTGATGATACCTCGCCTCTGGCGATCATTGAGGCAATCAACGCTTTGCGGCGTAACGAGATATTGTGTCTGCTCGGTGAGCGTGACGGCTCTTCAAACACTCTTATGATCAACTTCTTCGGCAAAAGCACCCGGTTCCCAACCGGAGCCGCCTATCTTGCGTTGGCCAGCGGCGCCCCGGTCATACCGGTGTTCGTGCCGCTTGAAGGTGACCGGTATGCCACACTGATGGATGAGCCGATTTATTTCAGCGGCGGCCACGGGCAGCATGCCCAGGCAATCCGAAGCGGCATGGAAAAATTGGCAGCTGTCTTTGAGCGATACATCAAGCAGTATCCGGATCAGTGGTACAATTTTTTTGATTTCTGGAAAGTTGAAAAAACGTAAATGCATGAGTTCAAAAAGTTATAAAATACCATATTGAGAGGTTCCGCATGTCCGATGAATTGATTGCAAAAGTTAAACAAATGATTATAGACAGCCTTCGAATTGAAGGGATGTCATCTGATGAAATAGAAACCGATGCTCCGCTGTTTGGCGAAGGTCTTGGCCTGGATTCAATCGATGCGCTGCAACTTGTAGTCGCGATGGAGAAGGAATTTGGCGTAGTGGTGCCTGACGCCGCAACAGGTTCCAAAGTGTTTGCTTCGGTTCGCAGCATGGCGGATTATATTTCGGAAAATAAAAAGTGAAAGTTCTGTTCATCTCTCCCGGTTGGGAAAAGGGACGTCTGTGGGGCGAGTTGGCATTTAAATTCCCCACTTTATCCCTGGCTTCCATTGCTGCAGTTACTCCGCTTGAGTGGGACGTGGCGTTGCTGGATGATAATTTTGAAAAGATCGACTATGGCAGTGATGCCGACATAATAGCCTTGACCGCCATGACCCCCCAGGCACCGCGCGCCTACCAGATTGCCGACGAATTCCGCCGCCGTGGCAAAACTGTCGTGATGGGCGGTTTCCACGCCAGCAACATGCCGGATGAAGCATTGGCTCATGTCGATGCCGTAGTTGTGGGGGAGGGGGAGGTCGTCTGGCCAGAGCTGCTTTCTGATTATCAGCAAGGAAGGGTGCAGCTCAAGTATCAATCAGTATCCCAAATGGATATGAATTTAATTCCTGTCGCCCGCCGCGAGATTTACAAAGGCAAACGTTACCTGCTGACAAACACGATTCAAACCACCCGGGGTTGCCCATTCGATTGTGAATTCTGTTCGGTTACGGCATTCTATGGCCGTAAATACCGCAAGAGACCAATCGATAGCATACTCCAGGAGTTGGTCCAACTTCGCAAATCCAACTCCTTCGTTTTTTTCGTAGATGACAATCTGGTTGCCGACCGCAAATATGCGCTGGAACTGTTTGCCGGTATGAAGGGAATGGATTTTAAGTGGCTTTCCCACTCCCCGATCGATTTTGCCGGAGACCGAGAACTGATGAAGGCGGCCGGTGAAGCAGGCTGCGTCGGGATGTTTGTTGGTTTTGAATCGCTCAATCAGGATTCGCTGGTCGCCATGGGGAAAGTTACCAACCGATCCAACTCGTATCTGGAAGATGCCAAGGCTTTTCGCGATAACGGCATCGGCATCCTCGGATCATTTGTTCTTGGTTATGACGGTGATACCCCGGCCATATTTGAACAGTTACTCCGCTTCTGCGAGGAAGCGCGTATTGAAGCAGCCATATTTCCGCTTTTGACACCCTATCCCGGTACGGCTGTCCGCAGTCGCCTTGAAACGGAAGGAAGGATCATTTCAAATGACTGGCGCGACTACGATATGGAGCATGTCAACTTCAAACCGATCGGCATGAGCATAGAGGAGTTGCAGCAGGGGTACGATTGGCTGAATAAATCCTTCTATTCATTTTCCTCAATGTATCGCCGTCTCTTCAAGATGCACCGTTCGGTACAGGTCTTTGGTCCTATGAACTTGGGCTTCCGTGCTGCGCTTCGCCGAAAGAGCGGTGCCGTATGACGGATTCTCCCAGGTTGTTGCTGGTTTACCCGGCAACACATAAACTGGGGTGGGTCAAGCGATTTCAGCTGCCATCACTTTCACTCAATCAAGTTGCCGCGGCCACTCCCAAAGATTGGCATGTAACAATCGTCGATGAAGTTCAGGAAGAACTTTGTTATGACGGCGATTACGATCTGGTCGGTATTACTGCCATGACGCATCAGGCTCTGCATGCCTACCAGGTTGCAGACCGTTTTAGAGAACGCGGCATACCGGTTGTGCTGGGAGGCATTCACCCTACAGTACTGCCTGACGAAGCTGCTGCCCATGCTGACGCGGTTGTTATCGGAGAAGCGGAACCGGTCTGGGCGGAACTGTTGAACGATCTGAAGTGCGGGAGGCTGAAGCCTTTCTATCGCTCCATACCAACAGGCGACCGACTGGAAATCCCCTGGGCACGCCGTGAAATTCTGGCAGGGCGCAAATACCTGACTACCCAGACGCTCCAGGCCAGTCGCGGCTGTCCATACGATTGTTCATTTTGTACCGTGACCCCCTACTTTGGCAATACCTTCCGATATCGTGATCCCGAAGACATATTGGCCGAGTTGCGTACTTATCAGGGGAAACTGACAATATTCCTGGACGATAACATTCTGGGCGACCCGCAAAAAGCCAAGCCGATTCTGGCAGGAATGGTTGGAATGGGACTCCGTTGGGGAGGTCAGGCCAATCTCCGTTTTGCAGAAGACCCGGACATGGTCAAATTACTGGCCGCTTCCGGCTGCGTCGGCATATTTGTCGGTCTTGAGTCGGCCGACGGCGTTCATGCAAATCACCCCAAAACCTCCGGTCGCTCATCCCAGGCAGATCTTATCAAACGGATTCGGGACACCGGGGTGGTTGTAGAAGCCTCAGTCATTTTCGGATTCGATGATCATGACCTGGGAATCTTTGAACGCACCGTCCGTTATCTGGAAAAATGCGCCCCGAGCCTCCCGACATTCCACATTCTGACTCCCTATCCCGGTACGTCGCTTTTCAAACAATACCAGCAGGAAGGGCGGATGCTGCATACCGATTGGCAGCGCTACGATCATGGTCAGGTAGTCTATCGACCTAATCTAATGACGTCTGATCAACTATACAAAGGCTGGGTAGAGGCCAGACATGAAGCTTACGGTTGGTCCGCAATAGCTTCACGAGTGCTGCAGAGTCCGGGAAAGACGATAAATCTGATGTATAACATTTTGCGTCGTGGCGGGATTTACGGCCGGAATTACACTGTTGCCGGTTTTCATGACCCATCGACAATAAATCCTGCTGAAGTTGCTGATACAAGCCCGCTGAATGACTCTACAGAGACAAGGAAGTTATTATGAATTGCTGGATGTTCCCCGGGCAACCACTGCGCCATGACCAGTCTTTTCCCGCAATGCCGGATGGAGAGGGTATTCTCTCTCTATGTGAGGCTGTCGCAGGATTTAACCCATCGGCCTGGCGGGGCGACGGTCAGATTGAGAGTGAAAATATCCGCCTGCAGATTTATGGCACAGCCTTCAGTCTTTGCCGCTCACGCTTTTTAAAAATGTCCGGTCAGCAACCAGATCTGGTACTTGAACACAGTATGGGGATCTATGCTGCTCTGGCGGCTTGTGGCTGTATTTCTGAAAGGGACGCACTGGAGATGACCGCCAGGGTTGGCAGGACGCTTCTCAAAATGTCGGAGAAAGTGCGCTATGCACTTGGTTGCATTATTGGCCTGGAGTGTGCCCACGTGGAAGCGGCCGCAGCCAATAATGGCGTTTATGTTGCAAACTACAATACCTCCAGTCACTTCCTGCTGGCTGGCGAGCGTTCAAAGATTATGTCTGCGGTGGAAGAGTGCGCAGCCTCCGGAGCATTTTCGTTATCGGTTTTTGACTGTGACGCGCCGCTGCATACACCTTTGATTGCCGAAGTGGCAGACGAACTGAAAAATATCTTTTCAGATTATATTTATATAGAGCCCTCGGTTACACTGCTGGATCATATCGATCATCAACCATTGACCGCCTCCAAAATCCCGGGATTCCTGCTTGATGAATTACTCCTGCCGGTCTGGTGGCAACGCAGCTATTTGGCCGCCCGAAATCTTGGAGCAAAATCATTTGTTGAAGTAGGAGCGGGCGATGCGCTCAAAAAATTCAATCGTTGGGTTGATAGTGAGAATATGCCATGAAATTCCACGAAACCGGAGTAAAAGTTCGCTTTAATGAAGTAGATGCCTACAAGGTTGCATGGCATGGTCATTATGTCGCCTGGATGGAAATCGGCCGGAGCGATCTGGCGGGTAAATTTGGGCTGGATGCGTTCCAGTTGGCTGATCTTGGCTATCTGGGGCCGGTTGTGAATCTTGAAATCAAGTATCTGCGTCCGGCTCGCTGCAACGATCAATTGACAGTCCGCACCCGTTTGATGCCAAGTGACTCTGCAACACTGGTATTTGAGAGTGTTATAGTTGATTGCAACGGCATCAAACTGGCAAGCGGATTGACCACACACGCTCTGACAAGCCTGGATGGAATTCTGCAATTTCAGTTACCGGAACTAATCGCCGAACGTCTGGATGCCATGAAAGGATGGTTGGCGTCATTATGAAAATTCTATTGATATCAGCCAACCGAGAGCGCTCACCCTATCCGGTTTTTCCAATCGGCTTGTCGTACCTGGCAGGTCCGCTGCAAGAGGCGGGGCACGAGCTGGCGGTCCTTGATCTCTGCTTCGAACAGGATTCTGACTCGGTCATTGTTGAAAATCTAACCAATTTCAAACCCGGTCTGGTAGTTATATCCATCCGCAATATTGATAATGTCAGTTGGCCCAAATCGCGATCATATCTGGATGGCGTGAAATCAGTTGTGAGATGCTGTCATGGTCATTCACCGGTGGTTGTGGGCGGTTCCGGTTATTCACTGATGCCGGTCGAGATATTGGCTTATCTCGAAGCCGACTTTGGGGTGGTGGGTGAGGGTGAAGAATTACTGCCACGTTTTGTGAAAATACTGGAGCGCGGTGAAAAACCTGAAGGCTTGCCAGGGTTGTTAGTGCGGGGTTGTGACAGTTTTATTCCACCATTGCCTGTTGAGCGGGTCGGTTCTCCGGCGCGGTCACTGTTCGATGTAGCCCGCTATCAGCGCGATGGCGGCATGACCAACGTCCAGACAAAGCGCGGCTGCCCATTTAACTGCGTCTACTGCACCTATCCGCTGCTGGAGGGTAGCCGGATGCGGCTTCGACCTGTAACGGAGATCATTTCAGAACTTCGTTCACTGGTTGAGGAGTGCAACGTAAATTACATTTATTTTGTGGATGATATATTCAATTACCCTCCGGAATTTGCCGAATCACTCTGTAACGCAATCATTGCCGAAAATTTTCCGCTTAATTGGTCGGCTTTTATAAACCCGGCCTTCATGTCACCAGAACTACTGGATATAATGTTGAAAGCGGGCTGCGACGCAGTCGAATACGGTACCGAATCCGGTTCGCCGACCATGCTGAAGAATCTTGGTAAATCATTTTCGGTTGAAGATGTACGCTATGCCTCGCTGTTATGTCGCGAACGCAACGTCGATTTTGTCCATTATATCCTGTTCGGAGGACCGGGCGAGACGCAAGAAACCATTCTTGAAACTTTTGCTTTAATGGATGAAATTCAACCAACGGCCGTCATTGCCATGACCGGTATCAGAATTTACCCTGGCACGTCTCTGTACCGTACAGCACTGCAAGAAGGGGTTATTAATCTTTCAACCAACATGCTGGAACCGGTCTTTTACCTTTCTCCACAGGTTAAGGATATCTTGGCCGAACTGGTAACAGCGCAGGCCATTATACGAAAAAACTGGGTTGTTCCGGGTCTTGAAGTCAATATCAGTGATGCCATGCTGGATGCCCTGCGTATGTTTCCGGTCAAAGGTCCGCTTTGGAAGTTGATCAAGAGAATGGGGCGAAGCCGGGTTAAGCCGATGTGAACATGAAATCCGCCTTATCTTCCCCTTCACTCTGGACATCTCCATTTTAAAACGTTAAAATTCTCATTCATAAATAATCTGCTTGGAGTGTCTGTGCAATATAATGACAAAATCATAGTTGTCACCGGCGGTACGCGCGGTATTGGGCGCTCGGTTTCATTGGCGTTTGCAGCAGCGGGTGCACAGGTTTTTGCCGCATATTTATCCAATCACTCTTCAGCCGAGGTTACGGTCGCGCTTGCTGAAGGAATGGACGGCACCGTCACTGTTGTTCAGGCTGATGTCAGTAGTTCCGCTGGGGCTCAGTTGTTAATTAACCAGGCTTCGCATGCTTCGGGACATATCGACGTCTTAGTCAACAATGCCGGCATCATTCGTGACGGTTGGTTGGCGATGATGGCGGAGGACGACTGGGACGATGTCATTCGAACCAATCTTTATCCGCTGTTTCACTGCTGCAAATGGGGGGTTCGCAAAATGATGTCCCGGCGCTGCGGAGCTATAGTCAATATTTCTTCCATTTCCGGAGTGACCGGTACCGCTGGACAGTCCAATTATGCCGCCTCCAAGGGCGCTGCTATCAGTTTTACCAAATCGCTCGCTCGCGAGGTTGGTGCAATGGGCATTCGTGCCAACACAGTGGTGGCAGGCCTGATAGACACCGATATGACAGCCGGACTCAAGCAGGATATCGTGGCTGGCATACTTAAAGGTGCTGCGTTGGGGAGAATCGGCCGTCCCGACGAGATTGCTGATGCTGTGCTGTTTCTTGCTTCTCAGAATGCTTCATATATCACAGGCCAGACTCTGGTCGTAGATGGCGGGATTCTCTGATGATCAAGAACAAAGTTGTCATAACAGGGCTGGGCGTTTTTTGCGGTGCCGGCAAAAATGTCTCTGACTTCAGCAATAATCTGCTGAATGGCAAGAGTGGTATCTGTGAGTTGGATCTTTTCGATGTTTCAGAATTTCCTTCCCGGATTGGTTGCCAGATAAAAGGGTATGATCCCTTGGATTATTTTGATCGTCGCTCTGCTCATAAATTGTCCCGTGCAGACCAGTTTGGAATCATAGCAGCCGGCGAGGCTATAGAGGCAAGTGGTATCAGTGGCCTTTATTCTCCCTATGACGTAGGTGTTTCGATCGGCGCAGGTGCGGCCGGCATGATTCAGTCGGAACAGTGGCTGAAATCCCACCTGGTTGGTGATACCGCTTCACCTGTTCTGTTGCGAGGATTGCTTCCGGACAAGACCTCCACCGAAATTGCATTGCGCTATGGTCTGGCAGGATATCAAGGAACAGTGACAACCGCCTGTTCATCTTCGGCGACCGCTATAGGCTGGGGAGCTGATCTGGTGGCAACCGGCCAGCAAAAGGCTGTAATTGCCGGTGGTTCCGATACACTCTCTTTATTAACGTTTGGTGGTTTCAATTCACTAAAGGTAGTTGATTCTGAACCGTGTTCGCCATTTAGTCTGGGACGTCAGGGGATTTCTCTTGGCGAGGGGGCCGCTTTCCTGGTTCTGGAAAGCGAAGCTGATGCGGCGGCACGCGGTGCCAGAATATACGGGACTGTACTCGGATATGCACTAGCGGGAGAAGCGTATCATATGACCGCTCCGGAACCAACCGGGTCGACGGCAGCACGGGTTATGCGTGATGCCATCACACTGGCTGGAATAAAGGTTGACCAAGTCGGCTGGGTCAATGCCCACGGCACCGGTACACCACTTAATGATGTTGTTGAATCTAACGCCATGAAGCTGGTGTTTGGTGATCGTGTTGGGCAAGTGCCGTTGATTTCAACCAAGGCCATGACCGGGCACTGTCTGGGGGCAGCCGGTTCTATAGAGGCATTGGCAACCATAATCGCTCTCAATGAGCAGATTATCCCACAAACTCTGAATTACAGAGGTCGCGATCCTGAATGCGATCTCGACTATTGCCATGACGGCAAACGGCAAAGTGCGGCAACCATTGCCATGTCAAATTCGTTTGCGTTTGGCGGTAATATCACATCACTGGTGCTTGGACTATGAATAACGCTTTAAAAAATATTGTAATTACCGGCTATTCATCAGTAACCGCGGCCGGAGTTGGCGCCGATCCAATACTGGATCTGTTAGCATCCGGAGGCAGTGCCTTGTCACCGGTGCCGGAAGATGTACCCGGCTCTTTCGGACAGTTTTGGGGCAAAGCAAATTCTTTCAAGGCAACTGATTTCATTGCTCCTTTGAAAGCCCGCAAGATGGACCGATGCAGCCAACTTGCCGTTGCAGCTTCGGGGTTGGCCTTGAAAGATGCTGAGATTGATTTGAAGTCGATCGCCCCTGAACGAATCGGGATTGCACTAGGTTGCGGATTTGGCGGTGTTGCAAATTCAGCCGAATTCTTGACCGGTTATTTTAATGGCGGGGTCAACGGTCTTTCACCGATGCTATTTCCAAATACGGTTTCCAATGCACCTGCCAGTAATGCTTCTATTGAACATGGACTTAAGGGGCCTAACGTCACGCTTGTTCAACGTTTCTGCTCGGCTGAATCAGCCTTTATGATGGCTTGTCGTTTCATTTCTGAGGGCCGGGCCGATATTATGTTGACCGGTGGCGCCGACGATCTTATGCCGCTTATGATGGCAGGTTTTGCGGCCGCAGGACAGTTGCGGAGCTACGCATCCAACTTTGGCGAAGGAAGTGGGATTCTAGTGTTGGAGAGTTACCAGCACGCTGTTCGTCGCGGAGTTGAAATTAAGGGTATGGTTGAGAGGATCAGCATGGTCGGCCTTCTTCCGAAAGGGGATGAACAGGAGGGTGTCGGCAGGCTTCTTGCCGATACAAGATTCTGCGACCTGGTCTCTATTTCAGGAACTACCCCATCTGTGCCGCTAATCATGCAAGACATTCTGGATTATCGCTCCTTTAACCTGTCATCGGTAACCGGGCGTTCTCTCGCAATGGGAGGTGTCTCCATGGCTGTCCTTCTTGCTTCCTTAAAAAAGGGTCAGAATGGTATTCACCTCTCTGCATCTCCGGAAGGTCCCTACTATGCAATCCGTTTCAGCGGAGGCAACCCTGTTTAATCCTGATCCAGCCTCATATTTACCGCATCGTTACCCTTTTCTTCTGTTAGATCGGATTCTCTCTCTTGAGTGCGGGGTTCAGGCAACTGCTCTGAAAAATGTTACCGGGCAAGGTTGTTTCCCGCAAGTGCTGCTGGTGGAATGTGTTGCCCAATTGGCTGGAATTATGACAATTTCTGAAGAAGGTGAAGGTGGCTTTCTTGCGGCTATTGATGGTGCAGAGTTTTTTGGTACTCCGCAAGCGGGAGATGTGCTCACGATTTCCGCGACAGTAGTCAAATCTTTTGGCCGTCTTTTCATGGTTAAAGGTGAAATAGTCTGTGGAGAAAGAGCACTGCTTACCGTTCAGCTTACGTTGGGAGTAGGTCGATTATGATTCGTCGTTTAATGCAGATGTTGGTATGTCATGTGCTGATTGCCCTTGGTTGTATTTCTGGCGCATGCGCCAATCCAATACCTCCACTAGAAGGTTTAGAAGCTTTACGAAAGGGATTTTCGTCTATATCTGACTTTACCGCCGACATTACTCAGGAAAAACGTCTCTCGCTTATGAAACGCAACATGACCATGTCCGGTATGGTACGTTTTAAAAAACCGGATAAGTTTTTTATGCTGGTTAATCCGCCATATTCCAGTCGAATGGTGTTAATCGACTCTGTAATTGAACTTGATACAGGTACAGAAGGCAGGCGCAATCGAATCGCCCTTCCTCCTGAGCAGGGACTCGGGCATTGGTTTTCAAAACTGGCATCTCCGATGACAACTCTTCCAGAAGGCGTTACTATTCAGGCTGATCTTTCGAATTCTCTGTACACTTTGACCATGACCCCGCAGGGGAAGGGACAAGTTAAGGAACTTACAATCTCATTTTTGGTGGATGGTACCATCCGGCGGCTAATTATTCTCGAGCGCAACGGTGATAAGGCAACTATGTCGTTTAAAAATCTTCGGCGTAATACAGGTCTGACTGAACGAGATTTTATGCTGGGGAATTGACATGACGTAAACCATTATTTAAGCATTGACTAATAATCGCAACTCAAATTCACTGATTATCCAAATAAGGCAAAAGTAATGATTCATATCCAGTTGATCCGCGTACTGAAGTTAATCGCTCCTCTTTTACTTATTGTCTCCTGTAGCATGACACATCCCGTTTTAAATTATACTCCTGGAAAAACTGTTGATACATTATCAGCTGCTGTCTCGATGACTATGGTTACAAACGATTATGGTATGTCAGGAAACGGATTTCTAGTGTATCGGCGGCCAGATCAGCTCCATTTGGTATTACTATCCCCTTTTGGCACAACCATGATCGAAATATTCACACATGGAGAACAGATTACACTGTTGTATCCCGGCAGTTCTACTGCCTATGCAGGGCGTATTGCCGATTTACCCGAAAAAGGAGGGTTGCAAGGTTGGCGGTTGATGCGTTGGGTTATGGATGCATCCCCGGCAAGTTCACTTGATATTAACGGTACCTATGAGCGCACCGGTTTGCATGGAGTTATTGAAAAGGTTACTTTTGAAAACGGCCTGGTAAAGTCAAAAAGTACCAAAAACGGTGATGAGGTCTACTATTCCGGCTATTCCGTAGTTGACGGTGTACCGTTTGCGTCAGAGCTTGAACTGATTAACAGCCCGGGTGATCGCATTAGAATTGTCCTCGATGAACCTGAAATCAATAAATCTCTGGATGCGTCTGTTTTCAAACCACAACTTGATGGATTTAAGGTGTTGCCGCTAACCGAGATGCAAAGCTTTTAGCACAACCATCATTTTTATTTTGACATTATGAGATTTGTTGTGTTAGAAAGCGAGTCCCTT
>MTLC01002144.1_pt2 | contig 49231 bp, 40 predicted proteins | sample 1982451 | NCBI WGS metagenome assembly MTLC01 (sample SAMN05710165, study PRJNA340218) | biofilm metagenome | isolation source: sample SPH anode biofilm adapted to +100 mV | place: USA | collected 2012-02-03 | reverse complement strand
AGAGGATAGGGAGAGGCATAAGAGGAGAACAGGAGGGGAACAGGAGAGGAACTGGAAAAGATAGCTAGATACAGTGGTTTCTACTACGCTCAACCACCGGCTCGGTGCCTGAGTGGAGTCGAAGGGAATATGAAAAAAAAAGGCCACCTAAAAGGTAGCCTCGCCATTCTTATTAAATCATAGAACTGCGTAAAGAGTAGAGACATTGCATGGACTGATATTTCATACTATGTCTCTACCATATCATCATTAGGGGAATTTTACCCCTGGATAGTCAGTAATATTTACTTTGGGAATAGCAGCATTGTACTTCTTATTGATTGCATCAATAAAAGTATTGGCAACAACAGCATTACCCTGACCATTCAGGTGTATTCCATCAAGAGAGAATATTCCGCCGGTCACGAATTTTGCAGTCATTGTAACACCATCATAAATCAAACCAGTCTTAGCATTTTTCATAAGGCCATTAACATCGGCGAAAGCCAAATTAAACTGACTGGCAGCATTCTGAAGAATAGTATTAAATGAAGTTGTAGCATTCTGAATCTTAGTAATCTCTGAAGCATCCAGGATATACTTACCAGGGATACCATAGGGGCGAGAATTACCGGTATCAAAAGAGCCCATGCCATAGCATTTTAATGAATCTTGGGGTACAGTCAGTAGAACTAATTCACCCTCTTTCAATTGACGAACCTTATAATAAGATGGAATTGGCAAAGCAGAGACAGAAGGATCCTGAATAACAAAGCCATTAGCACCAGCTTTGAAATGTACATCTAAGGTAATTGGAGTTCCAAGCATTTGAGAGAGACCTGCTTCAACTAAACGATATGCACCATCTAACTGAGCTGCTTGTTCAGCAGTAAGAACCAATCCGTTATAAGGAACCGTATTAAAGAAAGGAACAGAAATTACCTCAGGTAAATTAGCAACAATACCCTTTGCTCCGTTTTGAGTCATTTGAGTTAAGATAGCATTAATAGATGCGCTAAAAAGAGCATCACCAGTGATTGCTTCCGAACCACCTTCGCCACCTGATGTAGCATAACCTAAAACATCATTATTACCAATCCAAAGTGAGAAAAAAGTAGCATTTGCAGCCACTGCATCCTGAATTACACTTGTAGTTGGAGATGAGGCAAAACGAACGAAATAGGGATTAGCAGTCATAGGATTAGCGATTAGACCAAGAGGATTACCATAATTAGGCACTACCAAATGGAAAGATTTCGCACCAGGCACTCCGAAGTTGTTAACGCTATAACCCACCGGATTAAGTCCTTCATAATTAGTTCCAGATGAAAGAACAGGCCCCAGTGATGGAACGTTGTCGCAACCTGTAGAATAGCCCAGAACACGTTTACCGGGAAGAACCCCATCTTCACTAGCCACCACAGGAATAGTAAATTGGCCACCGCCAACTTTAGCAAACTGTGATGCCATTATAACAGGATAAGCATTTTGTTGAGCTGAGTGGTAAAGGGCGCCATCAGCATAACCGGCAGTAAGTGAGTTTCCTAAAGAAACATACTTTGTGAAGTCTGCAGAACCGGCAGAAGCTTCAAACTCATCTATTTTATTATCACACCCGGCAAAAAGGATTAAAGCGGCGGGTATTAAAAGTAATATTTTTCTCATGATATGATTCTCCAAAAATTAGAAACTGTAGTTAATACCGATACCAGGAACCATGGTAAATGTTTTGTACTTACCACCGAAATTAGCTGGTTTGTAGTAGCGTTCGCTCTCTAAACCATGTAACTGCAGGTAACTTAGATCAATCGTAAGGTTGTTTATGGGTTTGTAAGAAAGACCCAGAGTGAAGGCTACCGTATTAAGACTAACTGTTTCAGGATTAAAATAATTCTCATCAGTAGGAGTAGCATCATAATAAGCACCTGCACGTACTGTGAGTTTTTCATTAACTACATATTCAGCACCGATTCTTGGAATGATACGATCAGAGTAGAGACGGGGGTTATCTGAGTTTAACATTGAGCCAGCGGTCTCAAAAGAGAATGATAGCGTATCATAGGTACCCCAGAAAACGTAGTTAAGTTCAGCTGTTAGTAATAACTTGCTATTCACCTGCCAAGCGACACCAAAATCGAGGTTAGCAGGAAGTGGTAGAGTAGCATCAAACTTGTTGTTTGCAGGCACTAAACTAGTAACTGATTGAGGCAGATTAAAGGTAGCATCACCACCGGTTAACTCCATAGCGACCTTTGAACGGTAATTCAGGCCAATGGTTAACTCAGAAATTGGTTTGTAGGTTACACCAACATTGAATCCCATTGCAGAAGTAGTACCAGATAGGTTTGCAGATGAAGTTCCATTGTAATTGAGGGCTTTGTCAATCTCTACCTTACCGGTAACAAAGACGAAACCTGCACCAATGCCTAAGTTATCAGTAACCATATAACTTAAAGTCGGTTGCATATAATAAGCACGAAGACCAATACTTTGAATAAGGTTTTTACCTTTCCAATCTGTTGGCCATTCAGTACGGCTACCATAAGGAGTATATACACCTAAACCGGCAACAAGTCTATCAGTAATCTTAGCCATTCCATAGAAAAAGAAAGGAGGACTAACTGGATTGTCAGTTTTAGCAGAATAGTCAGATTCTAATGATTGATAAGAGATCTTTGACATGACAGCGCTTGCTCCGAGCGTAAAATCAAAGCGTTTTTGATAAAACCCCAGTCCACCGGGATTATAAAAAATGTTACTTGCACCACTATTAAGGGCAGTGCCGGTTAGACCCATACCATTCTGGCGAGAGCCTTGGAGTCTGACCTGATAGCCACCGGCAAGCATATCGCCGGCTACCACTAGTAGACATGATAAAATTAGAATAGTCTTCCGCATAGAAAGAACAGTTTTAAATTAATGAATGACCGTAGATGACGGCTGGTACAATTTTCTAAATGGATGAATACATCTCCGTTGTTAGTGTTGGATCTCAAACAATTATGGTTTTGTCGTACGAGTCCAGTAGGTCGTTTTCCCAATCAGGCTAACTCCGATATAGCCTCTGATTTTAAGCTTATTAGCCTCTTCAAATTTAATGAGACAGCTATATGTTTTTCCGCTTTTTGGATCATAGATTGCTCCATCATTCCACTCATTGTCTCCATCAAACGTAAAATGCTTAAGGATTTCAAGGTTAAGAATAGGTCGTTGTTTCAACGAATTATCAGGATTCTTTGAGTCAAGCTTCTCCTTCTTAGTTACCGGATCAATGGGTGTTTTGAGCCAAACAATTTTCCCATAGAATTTGTCACCACTCTTGTAGATCTCAACTTTTGCATCGGCATCCTGGTTAAGCCAAAAGCCTACAATGTCAGTAGCTTTTTTTTGCGCACTTACCGGCAACGCAATTGCAAGGACAAATGCAAGAACGATAAAATGTATTTTGTTAGTCATGCTGGTTATTTGGTTGTTATCAACAGATAATTAAATCAAATGTTCTATAAAACACCCACAATTGTAAAAAATAATTAACCAAATGGTCAGATTTTTTTAAGGTGCCAAATGTAGTAACTTGTAATTAAAGTTCAAATATTATGAGAACCAAAGGCCCTTTTTTTTCAGGATTTAGTCGTGGAGAACTTCGCGGATTAACTGTATTACTGATACTTATACTGATTCTTACATTTTCAACTTTCCTCATAAAATTTGACCAGAAGGTTAATATTATTCCAGGGAACAGAGATTCCATTCAGAAAAAACTAGATGAGGTAATTGATAAAAAGCAAAAAACGTATCCTGAGAAGCATGACAAACCGAGATTCACTCAAAACCGAGTTAAAAGTAAAAAAGTTCCCATCCTATTTAGCTTTGATCCCAACACCCTTGATTCTGCTGGCTGGATAAAATTAGGGTTTAGCCAAAAGCAGACTGCTTCAATTCTGAGATATCGAATTCATGGAGGCAAGTTCAAGTCAAAAGGTGATTTAGCAAGACTCTATGTTGTCGACAGTGAAAAATACCAGCAACTTAAACCCTATATAACCCTTCCTGACTCAGCACCACCTATTGCCAAAACTATGTTTCCGAAATACACCTCTAATAAGACTGATGAGTTGGTAGAACTAAACAGAGCAGATTCGGCGATACTCATACGAGTGAGAGGGATAGGCTCAGTATTTGCAAGAAGAATAGTCAATTACCGGAATAGATTAGGTGGCTTTTACAAAATTGAACAACTTTTAGAGGTTTATGGTATTGATACTCTAATTTTTTCTAACTTGGCAGCAAGATTAATTATCGATACCTCACTTATTCAGAAGATTTCGATTAATAAGGCTGATTTTAAATCTCTTATCAAACACCCCTATTTTCCCTATTACATAGTAAAAGCTATTATAAACTATAGAGGACGGTATCGTGGTTTTACGGAGATCGAAGAATTAAAAGGTATTGATGGTATGTATCCGGAGTTGTACCAAAAACTCAGGCCTTATATTAAGTTAGATTGAATGACTAATTACCATCGATGGGCACTCTTTTATACAGGTTTATTTTGGTGGCTTGCTTTTTTTTAATGACATTTTGTGGTATCTCACAGTCCAAACAGTACAAGGAGTATTCTCAAATTGATTCATTAATTGAGCTCTCTGAGAATTTAATAGTGACAAAGCCCAAAGAATCAAAGCTAAAGGCGATTAAAGCATTAGAGTTAAGTGAATCAAGGCATGACAAAAAACGATTGGCTTGGGCTGTTGAGACATATGCTACTGCCGCCTACTATTTAGGCGAAAAGGTTGAGGCAAAAAAAAACTATATCAAAGCATTATTACTCTATAACGACCTAAATGATAAAGGTGGCATAAGCTCTATCTTGCATAACCTGGCTCTGCTGGAACAAGATAACGGTCGTTATCATAACGCCTTAAAGCTTTACAGGCAAGCGCTTGCAAACGATGAAAGCTCGTCTGATTATCAAGGTATCTTAACAACCAGAAATGCACTGGCAACACTCTATCTTGACATGGAGCAGTTTGCAAAAGCTGCGATCATGTTAGATTCACTGCGCATTCTCTCAAATTTATATCATTCACCCACGGGAAGACTCGATTATCATATAAATAGAGGGGTGTACTTCTCAAAGACCGGAGCCCTAAATCTGGCGCAGTCACAGTTTCTTAAGGCTTCTGCTTTAGCTGATTCACTTAAGCATTATGAGGATAAAATCCTGGTTAAGTTAAATCTGGCCGAGATCGCTTATAGAAGGAAGAATTATAGTAAGTCGCTACAACTTTGCAATGAAGTATTAAAAAATGGTGGTGTAACAAACATTCAAGAGATCTCGGCTATGGCACTTCTTCAAAAAGGCCTTACCCTTGCTGCATTAGATTCTATTCCCAAAGCCCGACAATTATTAGCCCGGGCTAGAAGTTTAACTTTGGTGAGTGAGAATTATCGACAAATGGGGCCACTAATGCTGCAAATAGGAGATGCCCAGTACGATTTCAAAAACATAAACGAAGCAATAGGATCGTATAAAGAATCGGTATTTTATGCCAGAAAAGCAGGAATGGTAAAGACACTGGCAGATGTATACCGCGCTCTATTTAAGGCATATAAAGAGTTGGGGAAGGAAGACAGCTCAAAAATATACCTAAATAGATTCAGTGCAGTGCTAGACTCACTGGAAAGATACAATAATAAAGGCAAACACATTGACACCAGCATGATAGAGTATGTCGAGCATGCAAAAGAGTTTGCCTCAAATGCAGGTAAAACTAACAGCCAATCATATAGCGCTTATAATAGATTTTACCTTTTTCTTGGAATTCTAATATCAATAAGTATAGTTGCAATGATAATCTATAGATGCAGAACCTGTAGACGTAAGGAATGATTAGAGTGAAAATGAAAGCATTTATATCCATATTTCCCCGGTGTTATCAACCCTCTATGAAACCTTATTATGCTGTTGCAATTTCATTCGAGATTTTTTTTTTAATCAACCCAACTTAAAATGTTAAAACAATTCAAAAAAAAAGTAAGTTTGCTAAGTTCTAATCAGCCACTTATCATGAACCTAAAGAAACTTCCATACTTAGTTCTTGTGATTGCCATATCACTTAATTTTTTTTGGGCTTGCAGTACCGATGATGTAACAAGACCACAAAAAGTTTACAAGGTTAAATATATGGTTACCAGTTTGATGAACAAAAAATCAAACTTTTACATCACCTATCGGAATCCAAAATATTCCAATCTGGTAACTGAATATTTTGACACAATCGGTCAATGGACTTTCCAATTCAGTGGAACAACGTTCGATGATTTGTTCCTTGCAGCTATGACTAAGTCTGACAGCGCAAATATGATAGTATCTATCATAGTAGATGATGAAGAGGTTGCTGCTGCAATTGATAGTTGTCCTACTCCTCTCGTCTGCGATACCAACTATGTCGCAGTCAAATATGTCTTACCATAAAGGAGACCCAACAAGATCTTATTGCCACAGAATCATTCTATTCTGTGGCTTTTTTATGCCCTGACTTTTTTGTACTTTCCCCTATTGATTTCACACCTGACTATACCAAATCAAAAGAAGAAATTTCAATCTTATGAACCGATTTATCGCAGTCTTTAAAAAATTTCCGAGAACCTTTTGGACAGCCAACACAATGGAATTATTCGAACGCTGGGCCTGGTATGGTATCTTCGCAGTTTTTGCACTCTACTTAACGCATGACAAAGCATCGGGTGCATTAGGCTTTTCACAGACGGAGAAAGGAATTATAATGGGTACCGGTACTTTTCTTCTTTACCTCCTGCCTGTTCTTACAGGAGCCCTGGCCGACCGTTATGGATTCAAAAAAATACTATTAATCTCTTTTATAACATTGATTACTGGTTATCTGCTTATGACGCAAGTAACCAGTTTCACCGGCGTATTCTTCGTTTACCTATTAATTGCAATTGGAGGCTCTATGTTCAAACCAGTCATAGGAGCAACGATAGCTAAAACAACGGATGAAGAGACTTCCAGCATCGGTTTTGGACTATTTTATATGATCGTGAATATTGGGGCTTTCATAGGCCCATTGGTTGCGGCAAAGATGAGAGCCCTTGATTGGAACTATGTTTTTATAGTTTCTAGTGCCATTATCGCATTTAACACCCTGTTGTTGCTCCTTTTTTTCAAAGAACCTTCTACGGAGACGAAAGGAGAACGTTTTGCAACAGAGATAAAAACAATTGCTAAAAATATCCTATTTGTTATTAGAGACTGGCGTTTTGCCCTCTTTCTCCTAATAATAGCAGGGTTCTGGGCGGTCTATTTTCAGCTCTTCTATAGTCTGCCTGTCTTTATTGATCAATGGATGGACACCTCAATTGCTTATCGAGCAATCGAAAGCATCTCGCCCTCAATTGCTTCGGCAATAGGAACAACCGAAGGCACAATCAATCCGGAGGTTCTTACTAACATTGATGCCTTCTACATTATATTGTTGCAGGTTCTGATTTCCGGACTGGTAATGCGGTTCAAGCCCCTCAGAACCATGACCGGTGGAATCTTGATAATGACCATTGGAATACTATTCATGTTTGCATTTAAAAACCCTATGTTTCTGTTTTTCTCTATCTTACTTTTTGGTATTGGCGAAATGAGCACATCGCCAAAGGTGAGTGAATACATAGGCAGGATAGCACCGGAAGGTAAAGTAGCCCTTTATATGGGTTGTTCATATCTACCACTGGCTATTGGCAATCTTGTGGCAGGATTTCTTTCTGGCACACTATTCGAGCATATTGCTGATAAGTCTACTTTGCTACAAAGCTACATAGAACGGCATAAGGATTTATTGCAGGGACAAGAGATAACTATCAAAGGTTCATCCGATTTTAACCTAATCGCAGAAAAGATGTCACTGACACCTGACCAATTGACACATCTTTTGTGGAAGGAGGAGCAGCCCTGGAGAATAGGTGTTCTTTTTGCAGGAATAGGCGTTCTGGCTTTTATTGCATTGTTACTCTATGACAGATTTGTCACTATAAAAAAAACAGGTCAGGCATAGATAGCCGGAATTGTTGCTCAATCGAACAGTACAGTGAATTTGACTTCAATCTGGAAAATTATTAATGAACTAGAAAAGTCAGTATCATATGGCAAAAAATGAGCACAAAGCAGAAGAAAAACAGTTTAAACGATCACTACTTATAGCCTTTTCTTTAGTTTCCGCCATCTGGTTGGCCAAACTTCTTGAGATCACATTTCAGCTAGACCTCTCCTCACTTGGGATAAGACCATTTACTTTACAAGGATTGATAGGCATCATTACCACGCCATTTGTGCATTCCGATTTTAAGCATCTATTTTCAAATTCAGCCCCTCTTTTTTTACTCACATGGATTCTATTCGAGCTCTATAAAGGAGATGCCTTTAAGATACTGGTTGCAAATTGGATACTAACCGGAATTTTAACATGGTTTATGGGACGAGATAGTATACATATCGGTGCAAGTGGTATAGTATATTCTTTAGCTGCCTTTCATTTTACAAGTGGAATGATAAAAAAGAATAGCAGATTAATGACTGTCTCCTTATTGGTTATCTTCCTCTACGGCAGTTTGGTTTGGGGTGTATTTCCCCAGTTCTTTCCAAATGAAAACATATCATGGGAATCTCATTTAAGTGGATTTATGGCAGGAGCCATTATGGCATTTGCATTCAAATCTTCAGGACCTCAAAGTGAGTACTATTTTGAGGATGAATCAGATGATGATGATACCGATATTCCATGGAATACACCTGTTCAAAATAATTCTGATATAAATAAGACCGAACAGTATAGCAGTGAGAAAGATCAGAATTAAACTCTCACTACCTGATTATGCACTTAACCCTGACCCTGTAACGTTATAGGAAAAACTCTACTTGACTTTTTAAAATGCAATATTAACTTAGCCAAATGAGCGTGATATTGTAATTTAGGAATTATAACATATCATTATTATTGTTTTCTTTGCAAATCCAAACCATAAACAATGAAACGAGTAATCTATTTTCTACTTCTGACAGCAATAGTTGCTGCATGTGGTAAATCCTCTTCATTCTCCATTAAAGGTGATTTGAAGAATCTACCAGACCAGATGGTCATATTACAGATATCCACTGATACCGGGATGGTTCTGCTTGATTCAGTAAAATCTGTCGGTGGCAAGTTCGAGTTTAAAGGCGAGCGTAATGATGCCATTATGGCAAATATTAGTTTTAAAGAGGCTCAAGGAGTAATTCCGTTCTTCCTTGATAATTCGAATTTCACAGTAACCGGTGATGCTTCGAATATTGCAGAGGCAAAAATGGCCGGGTCAGCCCTTCAAGAACTCTTCACAGAGTATAGAGCTGGTTTCAAGTCATTCAGAGACGAAGGAGAATCGCTATATCAGCAGTATACAATGGCTGCAGAAAGTGGAGACTCTGTCACTGGTAAACAGCTAGAAGAAAAGCTAAATGAACTTGAAAAACGCTCAACCGAGTTTACCAAAGAGTTCATCAAAAAGAACAATAATTCACCAATAGCTCCCTATCTGGTTCGTAGAGATCTGATTTATACTATGGATGAAAACCAGATTGATTCAGTTCTTGCCATCTTCGGGAGCGATATCAAAGAGAATATCTATACCAAGTTCCTTGAAAAGAGAAGCGAATTGTTAAAAAGTGTAGCAAAAGGGAAACCTGCACCTGATTTTAGTGTTCCTGACTCAACAGGAAAAATGGTTTCATTATCCTCATTCAAAGGCAAGTATGTATTACTTGATTTTTGGGCATCATGGTGTGGTCCATGTAGAATGGAGAATCCAAATTTGGTTTCGAACTACGCTATGTACAAAGACAAAGGCTTCACCATCTTTGGTGTCTCTCTGGATGCAAAACGTGAGCCCTGGCTTGAGGCAATATCAAAAGACAACATGACATGGTTTCATGCTTCAGATTTAAAAGGATGGAATTGCGCTCCCGCAAAACTATATGGTGTAATGTCTATTCCTTCTAACGTGCTCATTGATCCAAATGGTATTATCATTGATAAAAACCTAAGAGGTGAAGACCTGGGAAAAAAATTGGCTGAGTTAATTAAATAGTAAACTTCAGTCTAAGTAATTCGTTATTGTTCATGGACTACCTTAACCTATAAGGTAGTCCATGTTCTTTTTTATGAGTTAAGATTCAATGAACAGAGATATTATCAAAAGCTTGGATTTCAAAGCAACCGAGGCTCCGCAAATTGAGGTGATCAAACTTAGTGAACTGCTAAAAAGAAACCAGAATTTGCTCTTTACCCCTCACAGAACAGAGTTTTTTCACTTATTTATATTTGAAGATTGTCATCCGTTGCATATCATTGATTTCAAACCCACTCAAATAGAACCAAGTTCACTACTCTTTTTGAATAAAGGGACTATACACCAATTTGACGAAAGGAATGATTATCAAGGATGGCTTATTGTTTTTACGGATACATTTTATTGTCAATCTCCTGATGATCTGGATTATCTTAATAGAAATCCACTTTTTAATGATATCCATGATGATCCGTTTTTAAAAGTTTCAAGCATAACCATGAGCCAGATTATAAAGATCTCAGAAGAAATTAATCTAAAACAGCCCAACATCAGTAAGCCTCTATTAACAAGAATCAAGAAAAATTTGCTTCACAATATTCTTTTACTCTCAGAGAACCAAAAATATCTTCAGGAGTCTTCTCCCTTGCCAAAAACTAAAGAACTTGACTACTATCTCACTTTTAAAACCTTACTAACTTCAAATTTAAAAGACGAAAAAACTGTCGCATTTTATGCAAATCAGATGAATCTGACCGAAAGAAGGCTATATCAGATAACCACAACAATCATAGGAAAAACGCCCAAAGAGGTAATTGACCAATACCTTATCCTAGAAGCCAAACGATTGCTTGCCCAAAACAGGAAAAATATCAAAGAAATAGCTTACGAGCTAGGTTTTAAAGAGCCAACCAACTTCATTAAGTACTTTAAAAAACAAACTTCTCAAACACCCATTAAATTCAAATCCTCATGTTAAAGAATGCAGTTCACTTAAATGTATCATAGAATTACCACTTTTTACCTTTTCATTATCTCTTTCTAACCCTAGTTTTGCCTCTGGTTTTAATAAATATCAAAAAAAATGGACAAGAACAGGGAGGCATTAATTTCATTTTATAGAAAAGCCTTAACAGTAAACACAGAAACGACTCCAGCAGAGGTATTATCATCAATTTTAGATGACAACTTCGTTTCTAATGGAAGTATAGACAAAAAAGGGAAAGATCAACTGATTGGACAGGTTGGTTTCTTTTGGAAATTGATTCCGGACCTTAAATGGGAACCACAAGCATTAATCAATGAAGGGGAGTTATACGTCGTAAGAAGTATAGCAACAGGTACACCCAATGGGGATTTCATGGGACTTCCTACCGATGGAACAAAATCTTTCAGCATAATGACGATCGATGTGCATAAAATTATCGACGGAAAGATCATAGAAGTTCATCATCTGGAAGACTGGGGAACAGCAATGAAACAACTCAAATCTTAATAATCGCTTATAAATCTAGACCGTTAAATTAGATTGAACGGTTCCAGACAATAGCATTCATTGTCTCTGATAAATCTATAAAAAAGGTAAAACTGCATTAAGTTAATTAAGCAGTATATACCTTTTTTATAGATTGTATTAATGCTAATACTTCAAATAATGCCATCAGATAAAAACTACGTTATCAGAATTTAAAATTCACGCAAATTATGCTCAAGCTAAGAAAGCGCTTCTACTATTCACACTAGCACTGAATAGAAGATGGAGTTACAAGGATATCTATGTTAGGGCATTTCATCCTAAAGTAGTATTACCACTTGAAGACAAACCAAGATTAATAAGAAATTTTTTATACTCAACAATCTCATCACGTCCCTCATATGTCGCAAAATCTCTTTCTAGATTAATATTGGATCCAGGATCAGAAGTTTATCAAACATTGGAAGGGAAACGAGCAAAAATATCGAGCCAGGCGAGTAATACTGATAATCAGGAGGCCATATTCAACCTTATAACCTCGAATCCCAAATTTATGGCCTTTCTGTAAGGGATGTATAAACCTCAAAAAGGTAAGCTTTCGTGAGTTAGTCAAGACATCCTAAAAGTGAGCCAATCTCAATTGAGAATGCCATAAAACAAAAGGTTAATTCTTTGTAGATCAGATTCAATTTTAACACTCTACCTAAAAGAGTTCTAACTGATCAACTTAAAGACAAAACGCTAAACAATGAATAACAATAATTCTTGCAAACCTGAAAACAACCTCTATCATCCAGTTATAGATCTAAACAAATGCGAGAGCGATGGAAGATGTGTCAAAGTATGTCCGAAAGATGTTCTAATAATGAGAGAGATAACCCCAGAAGAAAAAGGTAAGCTAACATTAAAAGGCAAGCTAAAAACACTTGTTCATGGGAAGTTAAAGGCTTTTGCATTAAACCCTGATGCCTGTCAGGCATGTGGCGACTGTATGCTTGTATGCCCTGAGAATGCCATTAAATTAGAAAAAACAAATAAATGAAAACTGTATTAATAACCGGAGCCACAGATGGGATTGGCAAGGCCATAGCATCAAAACTACTTAGTGAAGGATGGTCTGTATTTATAGTTGGACGAAATCTCAAGAAAGTAAGAGAAACTATAATAGAGTTAATTGATGCCACAGGAAAAAATTCTATAACAGGTGTTTCGGCCGATCTATCTATCATGGCTGATGTTGAGAAAGCGGCAGAAACATTCAAACTAGTTCATCAAAGATTAGATTTAATTATTCTAAACGCTAACTCCATCAGCAATGAAAGGATCATCACGTCAGAAGGCCATGAGAAAAACTTCGCAATTGGCTTTCTTTCACGAGTATTACTGATTAAACTATTAGAACCGATTCTAACAATCACAAAGAATTCTCAGATACTCTCAGTCGTAGGCATTTCTTGGCAAAGAATTGATTTTAACGACTTAAGTATTTCTAAGGAATTCACCGGATGGAAGGCATTAACTAGGTGGCAATGGGCTGCATCACTCTATATAAAAGAGTTTTCAAAACGACACACTATCTTAACCAATATCTACTCTCCAGGATTAGTCAAAACAAAGATTCTCATGGATGAGCCTCAGCCAAAAAGGGCTGTTATCAAACTTGCAAATCTTTTAATAGGGATATCAACCACAGAAGCCGCCGAAAACATTCACATTGTTATAAAGAAGATTGAACAAGAGAAGATAACCGGATCATTTTTTGAATGGAAAAAGAACAAAGGAAAGATTAGTATTAAAACCCAAGATGGTGATGAAAGAAGACTCAATGATATGATAAATCTACATTTAGGAGATTATCTCTTTAGTAACCCCATTCAACCAATATCGTCACAGAGAAAGGCGAATACTAAAATGAACAATAATAAATAAACTTGAAGAGTCAGTTTATTCATCGTTAAGCGTCCTGACAAGAAATTCGTAATTATGGGCGATTTTGATTTCTATCCCCATTTCTGGGCTTATTCTCAACCAGATGCTCAATATTTTCTTTTATCTTTTTTATGTTGAAGTTTAGATTGAGATTCATAAAGCCTCTACCTGCCGACCGGCTATCACCTCCTCTACCTCGTCCATAGATCTCTTCAACAATGTCAGAGTATTTACGCATAATGACATTCCTTTTCAGCTTCAGAGTTGGGCTAAGCTCACCAGTTTGAGGAGACCACTCTTCGCAAACTAATCTAAACCGTTTAATATTTTCATGTGCACCAAGATTTTTATTTACTTTTTCAACCTCAATGCTATAACGCTTCATTACATCAGGATGGTTGACAAGCTCCTCATTATCTCTGAAATGAATCTTATGTTTGGATGCCCAGAAATGTAATTGGTTAAAGTTTGGAGAGATTAGAGCTGAGGCGAACTTTTCATTCTCGCCAATGACCATAATTTGTTCAATAAAGATAGATTCCTTGAATTTATTTTCGATTCCTTGAGGAGCAATGTATTTACCAGCCGACAACTTAAACATCTCTTTCTTTCTATCGGTGATTTTCAGAAACCTTCCATCTTCAAGAACTCCAACATCACCCGTATGAAACCAGCCTTGTTCATCAATGACCAAAGCCGTCGAAGTTGGATCTTTATAGTAACCCTTCATAACGTTAGGTCCTTTTACCAGAATCTCACCATCTTCGTCAAAGCTGACCTGAACACCATCGAGAACAGGACCAACAGTCCCGAATTTTAGATTAGGATACTCCGCATGACTAACAGCAATAACAGGTGCTGTTTCAGTAAGACCATACCCTTCCATAACCTTCATGCCAGCTGCCCAGAATAAACGAGCCAAACGGGGCTGCAATGCACTTCCCCCCGAAACAATTACTTTAACTTCACCTCCTAAAGCCTCTCTCCATTTAGAGAATATCAACCGGTCAGCTAACCGGTGTTGCATGTCATACCACCAACTTCTACCCGAGAGGTTGTAGTTCAAGGCCAGATTCATTGCCCAGAAGAAGATCGTCTTTTTAATTCCAGAGAGATCTTTTCCTGTAGTGACCAATTTATCGAAGATCTTTTCAAGCAATCGAGGAACTGAGTTAAAGCCATCAGCTTTAATCTCCTTTAGATTCTGAGGAATGGTCCCCATATTCTCGGCATAGTAGATGCTAATTCCCAGATATTGAAAATGGTAATTCATCATCCTCTCATAAACGTGACAAAGAGGTAGAAAACTAAGGACTTTATGAGAATGATTCAGAGGTTGAACCCTCGAAGTAGCAATAAAATTGGAGACAAGATTCAGATGAGTCAGCATAACTCCCTTAGGTGTTCCGGTTGTACCTGAAGTATAGATCAAAGTAACAACATCATCAGGAGTAATTGAAGCAGCAATTTCTTTGACCCTGCCTTGAAACTCATCCCTCCTTGATTTACCGGATTCAACTATCTCTATCCAGTTTAGCTCGCCTTCTATCTGATTAAAAGTATAAACCCTGCTTATAGCTGGAACTTCTGCAAGAACTGGCTTTATCTTATTGAGTAATAACTTATCTGATAAAATAATGGTCTGAGCATCGCAATGATTCAAGATGTACCTATACTCTTCAGGGCCAATAGTAGGATAAACAGGAACATGTATAACACCAATCAAGGCCATTCCCATATCAATAAAATTCCATTCAGGACGATTCGTTGAAACCGTCACGATCTTATCCCCCTTGGAAAAACCTAAAGAGAGAAGACCGCAAGCGAAATTCATGGCATATTCTATATAATCATTGGAACTATATTTTACCCATTCACCGTCCTTTTTACCGGCAAGTACATCTGGCTTCACGAAAAGTTGGTCATACCGCTCCAACAAATCAAAGGTACGAGTTACCTCCATCAGCATAAATTGATTAATAATTCCTTACGTGTTTCTAGGCAATATCGAGCGTAACAAAAGTTGATATTTACAAAAGTATATTAACCATCTGGTTAATAGCAACAAAAAGAGGGGCGCAAATTAAAAAAAATTCTGTAATTGGACAGATTCATTTTCGCAAAAGTTAGTTTTTTGAGCAGATCTAAAAAGAGACATAACTTAAAGAAGAGTTCCATCAGCCTTCAAAGAGTAGAAAAAAACAACACGAATGGTTCTCAAGAAGGTAAAAAAGCGGGAATTGGTGAGCATATCAAGATTTTTTCGATTAAAATGACTCGATTTTCAAAATATTAAGGTAAATAGATTGTTTGACGATATCACGTTTTATATATTTGTTTAGGAAACAACAACCATCTAAAAACCTCAAACATCAAGAACATGAAAATAACGATCGTTGGTACAGGTTATGTAGGACTAGTAACGGGAACATGCTTTGCTGAAGTAGGCATTGATGTTACCTGTGTTGATATCGATGTAAAAAAGATTGAAAATTTAAAAAAGGGCATCATTCCCATTTACGAGCCGGGATTAGAGCCCATGGTTATAAGAAACGTAGAAAAAGGTCGGTTACATTTCTCAACAGATTTAAAGGCAACTATAGAAGAAGGAACAGAGGTAATCTTTTCAGCAGTAGGAACACCGCCTGACGAAGATGGCAGTGCTGATTTAAAATATGTTCTTGACGTAGCCCGCACAGTTGGAAGTTGCATAAACGACTATGTATTGATCGTTACCAAGAGCACTGTGCCAGTTGGTACAGCTGAAAAGGTAAGAAAAGCTGTTCAAGAGGCCTTAGACAAAAGAGGTGCGAAAGTTGCATTTGACGTAGCTTCAAATCCCGAATTTCTTAAAGAGGGTGATGCATTAAATGACTTTTTAAAGCCTGATCGTATTGTATGTGGTGTAGACACTGACAGAGCACAAGACCTTTGCTCACGTCTCTACAAGCCATTTACGCTAAATGGACATCCAGTAATCTTTATGGACATACCTTCAGCTGAGATGACTAAATATGCCGCTAATTCAATGTTAGCCACAAAGATCAGCTTTATGAATGATGTTGCTAACCTATGTGAAAGAGTAGGTGCAGATGTCAATAAAGTAAGAAGAGGTATTGGAACTGATTCACGCATTGGAACAAAGTTTATCTATCCCGGAATCGGATACGGTGGAAGTTGTTTCCCAAAAGATGTTAAAGCACTAATTAAGACTGCAGATGAATTTGGTTATTCAATGCGTGTTTTAAAAGCCGTAGAAGAGGTTAATGAGGATCAGAAGTCTGTTCTGTTTAACAAGGCGTTGAAGCATTTTGGTGATCTAAAAGGAAAAACCATTGCTCTATGGGGCTTATCATTTAAACCTCAAACAGATGATATGCGTGAAGCTCCTTCAGTAGTCATCGTTAAAAACCTTCTTGAGGCTGGTGTTACGGTAAAAGCATATGACCCGGTTGCCATGCATGAAGCAAAACGCATTCTAGGTGATACTATTTCTTATGCTATGGATCAGTATGAAGCTCTAATTGATGCTGATGGTCTAATGGTAGTAACCGAATGGTCAGAGTTTAAGTTCCCCAACTTCAACGTTGTGAAGAAGCTCATGCACAAGCCGGTAATTTTTGACGGACGAAATATCTACGATATTGCAGAGATGAAACAACTGGATATCAACTACTACTGCATCGGTATAGATACTCAGAAGTAATCTTTAATGTCGTAATCAATGTTAGTTCTGCCGGCTCACCGAATAGGTGGTCCGGCAGTGCTTGCAGAATGTAATAGGTATAACCCGGCCATCCAACGGGTCAAATCATCTTAAAAGAAATAAAATGAAGAAAAAAATCTTGGTTACCGGTGGTGCCGGATTTATAGGATCTCACCTCTGTGAGCGGCTTCTCAATGAAGGAAACGAAGTAGTCTGCCTAGATAACTATTTTACTGGCCAAAAAGAGAACATCGTTCACCTTCTAAAAAATCCCTACTTTGAGTTAATCAGACATGACGTAACGATGCCCTTTTTCATCGAAGTAGATGAGATTTATAATATGGCATGCCCTGCTAGTCCGATTCATTATCAATACAACTCCATCAAAACGATAAAAACATCGGTAATGGGGGCTATTAATATGCTGGGGTTAGCAAAACGTATTAAAGCAAAGATTCTACAAGCCAGCACCAGTGAGGTTTATGGCGATCCGAAAGTTCACCCTCAAACTGAATCTTATTGGGGTAATGTTAACCCTATAGGGCCCAGAGCATGTTATGATGAAGGGAAAAGATGCGCTGAAACACTCTTTGTTAGTTACCATCAACAAAACAATGTCAGAGTAAAACTCATGCGTATATTCAATACCTATGGGCCAAGAATGCATCCTAATGATGGTAGGGTAGTATCAAATTTTATAGTGCAAGCACTCCAAGGAAAAGACATTACAATTTATGGTGATGGCACACAGACACGTAGTTTTCAATATGTCGATGACTTAGTTGAAGGGGCTATCCGTCTTATGGCAACTGGTGACGATTTTACAGGACCTGTTAACATTGGTAATCCCGGAGAGTTTACAATGCTTGAGTTGGCCGAGAAAGTTCTAAAACTTACCGGTTCTTCTTCCAAAATAATCCATATGCCACTTCCTGCTGATGATCCCCTTCAACGTAAACCGGATATCTCATTAGCAAAAGAGAAATTAAACTGGGAGCCACTCATTCCTTTAGAAGAGGGTCTTATTAAGACCATTGACTATTTTAAGACCATCGTAAAATGATAAAACAATCAGTTTTAGTCACAGGGAGTAATGGACAATTAGGCAATGAATTGCAGATCTTAGCAGGAGAACAAAGTAATCTCACCTTCCTTTTTAAGGATTTAGATTTGAACATCACAGATTATGAAGCTCTTGAAGATTTCTTTGCTACCAATAAAATAGACTGGGTCATCAACTGTGCAGCCTATACAGCAGTCGATAAAGCAGAAGAAGAGCGCGAAAAAGCCTGGCTAATCAATGCTGAGGGGCCTAAGAATCTATCTAAAATCTCGGCAAAACACAACGCAAGGTTCATCCATATTAGCACAGATTATGTCTTTAGTGGACAGACCTGGCTTCCCTATCGTGAAAATGATCAGGTATCACCCACCTCATTTTATGGAAAATCAAAGCTGGAAGGTGAATCCTTGACACTTACAGAAAATCCGGATGCAGTTATTATTAGAACAGCTTGGCTCTATTCACAATTTGGTAATAACTTTGTCAAAACAATGCGCAAATATGGTGCAGAAAGGGGAATGCTTCGAGTTGTATTTGATCAGATTGGCTCTCCAACATGGGCAGCCGATTTAGCAAAAGCCATCCTACAAGGGATCGAAAAGAACATCCGACCCGGAATCTATCATTTCTCAAATGAAGGAGTATGTTCATGGTATGATTTTGCGAAGGCTATCATTGAGCTCTCAAAAATTGATTGCAAAGTGACACCCATAACAACCGATAAATACCCACTTCCTGCGCCAAGACCACATTATAGTGTCTTTAATAAAGAGAAAATATCGGAAGAACTTGGTTTAGACATTCCCCATTGGAGGTCTAGCCTGATAGAGTGTATAGCTTTACTTGAAAAGTTATAAAACTCTGCTTCCAAAGAAAACTGTAAACCTATGAACACGAATTTAATTGCTGAAGAGATCCTGAATAAAGCTAAAGAGTGGACACTGGAGCCTTTCGATCAGGAAACACGGACTGAGGTGACCCATCTTATTCAAAACAATCCTACCGCCATTACTGATGCCTTCTACCGAGACTTAGAGTTCGGTACCGGGGGACTTCGCGGTATCATGGGACCAGGCACCAACCGTATGAATAAATATACGGTTGGAATGGCCACTCAAGGTCTTGCCAATTATCTTAAAAAAAACTTCAGTAACAGAAAGCAGATTAGTGTAGCCATCAGTTACGACTCTCGCAATAATAATACCCTCTTCGCCGATACAGTGGCATCAGTCCTGACTGGTAATAATATCAAGGTTTTCTTATCAGATACTTTGAGACCAACCCCAGAACTCTCATTTGCGATACGCCATTTGGGTTGCGAAAGCGGAATCATGATTACTGCCTCCCATAACCCAAAGGAGTATAATGGGTATAAAGTTTATTGGGAAGATGGAGCTCAGGTCATTCCCCCTCATGATGAAGGAATAATTGATGAAGTCAGAAAGATCAGTTCAGTAAATGAGGTAATCTTTGATGCCAAGCCAAATCTAATATCCACATTTGGTGAAGAGGTAGACCAGGCTTATCTCGCAGAAATCGTTAAACTATCTCTAAGTCCTGGCGCTGTTAAAGAGCAGGCAGATATGAAAATAGTCTATACAGCTATTCATGGAACCGGAACAAAGCTAACTCCTGCTGCACTTGCCTCGTTTGGATTTAAAAACATTATCCCTGTCGAGGCTCAGATGATTCCAGATGGTAATTTCCCTACCGTACATTCACCAAACCCTGAAGAGCCGGCAGCCCTCGCAATGGCCATTAAGCTAGCAAAAGAAAAGAAGGCGGCTCTAGTTATGGCAACCGACCCCGATGCTGATCGTGTCGGTATTGCTGTTCCCGATGACTCAGGTGAGTTTATCCTACTTAATGGAAATCAAACTGCCTCTCTCCTACTCTATTATCTATTAAATAGGTATAAAGAGATAGGAACACTTCCAAAAAACAGTTATATCATTAAGACAATTGTCACTACTGAACTATTAGCCGATATGGCTAAGAATGCAGGACTACCTTGTTTTGATGTTCTCACCGGATTCAAATATATTGCCGGTCTAATAAAAGAAAGAGAACATGAACACACCTATCTGTTCGGTGGAGAGGAGAGCTATGGATACCTTTTTGGTGACTTTGTTAGAGATAAAGACGCCGTTTCGGCTTGCTGCATGATTGCTGAAACAGCTGCTTGGGCTGCAACCAGAGGACAAAGCATGCTGAACCTACTCGAAGAGATCTACCAAAAGTACGGCCTCTACATTGAAGGACTACTTTCAATTACCCGACCGGGAAAAACTGGTGCCGAGGAGATCACTGCCATGATGGCTGGTTACAGACAGACGCCTCCTACTATGATAAATGGTTCTAAGGTGATTCGAATTATTGATTACAAATCACAACAAAACATCGACCTTCTGAATAATAGCATCACAACTGTAAACCAACCAATATCTGATGTTATTCAATTCTTTACGGCTGATGGAACTAAGATCACTGTAAGACCTTCGGGGACAGAACCAAAAATCAAATTCTATTTCGGAGTTAAAGTTCCAATAGAAGGCAGTGTTAAGGCATCAACTGAGCAAGCACATCAACAGATTGAATTGATTAAGAAAGAAATGAATCTTATTTAGATGAGTATTGTCTTAAATTTCTCTTTTTTAACCTATCCTCAAAAAAAACTTATGATAAAAGACAATGTATAATCGTAAAGTGATACATGCCTTGAACTAACTGGTAAATCATTTCATGATTAATATGCAGCTCCGAAAAGAAATGTCTTAATGATCTTCTTTTCGGAGCCTTTTTATTTACACGACAAAAGAACCATCGCAGGAACCAATAAACGGATCTAAAAAACGTTTAACTATAACCATCAATGGCGTTTCTTACTACCTTCATTGGAGATTTAGTATCTAGAAACTTTTTTTACTTCTTTCATAGAAATAGCATATAGAATTGTGTTTTCATGAGAAAGACATCTGAGAAAAACAACGTAAAAAAATCTATCAGGAAGAAAGAAACAGGGAGGTTACTTCAGTTTCTTTTTCTCATTATTACGATATTCTCCTTTTCAGATAATGCCTTTGCACAACGTCCCTGCAATATATGGATTAGAGATACTTTAAGACTCTGCCAAGGAACCGTTGTTGAAATAAACGGAACTAGGTCGATGTTAAGTAAAGACACTCTTTTCGTAGGACAAAAGAGTGCTAATGTCAGGATTATTTCTGACCCGATTCATCAGCGTACAACCCTTTATGACACCTTAAGATCAAAGGCTTATAGACAAGGTAAATGGACAGGAAAGTTCTTTGATTTGCTTATTAGAAGTGGTAATACAGATTCTCTAAATAATGATGACTTAACAAAGAACCCAAATAAAAAAGGAAACCAGTACCGCGAATATAAAGGATATCTAATCAGAGACATCTACTTTTATCGACTCGAAGCCTTTGGTCCGGAAATCGGTAATCCGACATTAAAGCCAGAAACTTCATTAGCATCATTGGCGAATAGACTTCATAGAGTATCTCGAGAACAGCTAATCAGTAAAAACCTTTTCATAAAGAAAGGAGACAAGATTGACCCAGAATTGATGGAGACTCAGGCAGCACTAATCAGAGATCTTCCTTATTTTAAAGATGTAGAGATCCTGGTTTATCCTGCTGAAGAGATGGAAGGCTATGCGGATCTTATAGTAATAACAAAAGATCTGTTTTCATTTGGTATAGATATAAAGATATATAAACCCACCAAGTTTGATCTGGGAATCTTCAATCGAAACTTCCTAGGATATGGACATAATCTTGAGATTAGTGCCCGCATGAATTTTGACCAAGGAACTCCTGTAACGTTAGGTACAGCCTATTATCAGGTAAAAAACATTGGAGGTACCTTTATTGATCTTGACTCACGTCTTGATCGTGACATCTATCAGTCAACTTATACAGTTTCCGCCGCACGAGACTTTACAAATACAACGAAAAACACCATTGGTGGAGTTGAATTCGGTCATTACGTACTAACACAAAACAATTACCAGACTGAGGTTTCGAGTGTCGACCTAAAATACAACACCCAATCGATATGGTTAGGTAGATCAATTGATCTTAACATAGACGATAAGACATTGAAAATTGCACTAACAGGTGCTATTAACAATCGTATTTATACTGTTCGTCCTTATACTACAGAGAAGAACTCTCTGTACGAGAACCGCAATATGCTGCTAATGGCTCTTGATTTTTGGAGAAGCAGGTATATTACCGACCGATACATCTATCAATTTGGTTCTACAGAAGATGTTAATGTCGGGTATAATCTTCGGCTCCTTGCAGGAAAAGAACAAACTGAGTTTAACATTAGAAAGTACACCCAAGCAACGATGCGATTTGGGATTATGACCTCAAGGTATGGCTATTTCTCCATCTCTGCGGCATGTGATGCATATTGGGATGAAAAGAAAACTGAACAGGGAATGGTTCAAATCCAAGGAGGTTACATCTCTCCATTGCAAAGAATGGGTCCCTATTTTATCCGACATTTTTTGAATATTGACTTCACAAGAGGCTTCAATCGTTTATCAGGTGAAAAAATAAACACCGTTAATTGGTTAGAAGTAAGTGGCATAAACAGTTCAGATACCATTTATTTTGCCGGTGATTCACGCTTTGCGTTTAACTTTGCAAGCGTCTTCTACACCCCATTATATCTCTATGGTTTCAGAGTCGCTGGGTTTACCTACTTTCACGGTGCATGGATCGGGGGCAGAATACCTCCGTTAGAGGATAATGCCTTCAACACAGGTTTTGGGTTTGGTTTCTTTGTTAGAAATGAGAACTTAGTGTTACAAACAATCAAATTCAGAGTTGGGTTCTATCCAGAGCTACCAGAGCAGAGGAAAGGTATACTTTTCGAATTTAAGGGAATAAGTATGCTAAGACTTCCATCCTTTAAACCATCGGTACCTAAAGTGCTTCATTATATTTAATAATCCTGTCATAGTAAGTACGAAATGAACTCTAATGAATATCATTATTAGACTCACAATTGAGGCTATCACACATAAAAATAAAAATAGTTAATTATCCAATGAACATTAAAGGAGTGATCTTTGACATGGATGGCACCATCATCCATAATTACCTATACCATGTTAATGCCTGGCTTCAGGTTTGTAAAGAGCTAGGGCTTAATAAAACAGAGGATGAAGTATTAAGCCTCTTCGGAAAAACAAATGCCGAGACCTTCTTTGCCCTTCTAGGTTATAACCTACCAGATAACGAGTTGCAATACTGGGCACAAAGAAAAGAGATCTTTTACAGAGATGGCTACAAAGGTCATGTAAAACCAATCAATGGCTTAATTCCTTTCCTTGATTTCTTAAAAAAGAAAGGAATTAAAACCGGCTTAGCGACAAGTGCCCCTACAGAAAATGTAGATTTTGTACTTAATGAAGCTAATCTGAAAAATCGATTTAACATAATAACAGATGCATCAGGCGTTTCAAAAGGGAAACCAGACCCTGAGATCTTTCTGCTAACATCAAATCGGTTATTATTAGAGCCAGACCAGTGCCTTGTTTTTGAAGATGCCCCTCTTGGTATTATGGCTGCCCGGGCCGCTAAGATGAGAGTAATTTCACTTATAACCACCTTCAAAAAAGAGCAACTACCCAAAGCAGATCTTTTCATCAACGATTATACAGATATGGAAAATCATCTAAATGAACTGTTTTAAACAAATAAAAACCAGAGTTGTGAATTATTTGGATGAAAGCAAAACTCTTTTCTTACCCAGTGTGCATTATTCCGGTATGAAATTGTAATTTTGTAATTTAAAATTAATCTAAATAATGTCCACTCTTTCTGATTTAAAACAAGGAGAGACCGCGTTAATCGTAAAAGTGAGAGGACGTGGTGCATTCCGGCGTAGGATAATGGAAATGGGATTCATCGCCGGAAAAAGAGTTACAGTAATTCGTAAAGCACCACTTCAGGATCCTGTTGAGTATAATATCATGGGATACAATGTTTCATTAAGGAATACTGAAGCCTCACTTATTGAGATTGACATGGCTCACACTTTCTTTGATGAGAATGAGTTGAGAGAATGCCATTGGGAGCATGGAGAAAGAAGACATGCCCGGCATAAAAGGCATCATAGATGTGGCTGCGGTCATTCAGACTGTCATCATGGACACCATGCAGATTCAAATCAGCCTCATGTTATTGGAACAGAGATTATAGTTGCCGTTGTTGGCAATCCCAATGCCGGAAAGACGACACTTTTCAATTATGCTTCTGGTTCACATGAACGAGTGGGCAACTACAGTGGAGTGACGGTTGATGCTAAAGAGGCTGAAATTCACCACAAAGGATACAAGATTATTTTAATTGATTTACCCGGTACCTATTCCGTCAGTGCCTATACCCCTGAAGAGGTTTATGTTAGGAATAACCTGCTAACTAAAATACCTGACATTGTTCTCAACGTGGTTGATGCATCAAATCTTGAGAGGAATCTATTTTTGACGACCCAACTAATCGACATGGACTTAAAGGTTGTCATGGCACTCAATATGTTCGATGAACTTGAAACAAGAGGTGATCAGCTTGACTATAGTACTTTAGCGAGATTACTCGGAGTGCCTGCAGTTCCAACAGTTGGGTCTAAGGGAAGAGGAATAAAAGATTTACTAGACAAAATAATCGAAGTCTTTACCGATGCTGACCCAGATTTTCGTCACATTCACATAAACTATGGAGATCGACTTGAAAAGGCAATACGGTCTGTTCAAGAGAAAATTAAAAGACCAGAGAACAGACATCTTACCGACCTAATCAGTTCTCGCTATTTGGCGATAAAACTCCTTGAGAACGATCAGTATGAAACGGACAGGATAAGTCAACTCTCAAATACAAAAGAGATTCTTAATGCAGCCACTTATGAGCGTAAGAAAGTAGAAGACTTTTCTGGTGATTCTATCGAGACGCTGATTACCGATGCAAAATACGGCTTTATAAACGGGGCAATTAAAGAGACACTTAGACCCGGAGAGGTAACACAACGGCACAATACTGAAATCATTGATGCCTTTTTTACCCACAAACTTTTTGGTATTCCAATCTTTCTTGCACTTATGTGGTTGATGTTCCAGGCAACCTTTACCTTAGGAAACTTTCCTGTTGCATGGATTGAGGCGGGTGTGGGCTATATTTCGTCTTTGGTTGACAATTATATGGCTGCGGGAATGCTTAAAGACCTAATCAAGGATGGCATTATTGGTGGTATAGGTGGTGTAATTGTTTTTTTACCCAATATACTTCTGCTATTCTTTTTCATTTCGCTCATGGAAGATACGGGCTATATGGCTAGAGCCGTGTTTATCATGGATAAGATAATGCATCGTATTGGGTTGCATGGAAAGTCATTTATACCACTGCTAATGGGCTTTGGTTGTACTGTCCCTGCAATCATGGCTACACGAACACTGGAGAACAGAAATGACAGGATGATTACCATGTTAATCAACCCGTTTATGTCATGTAGCGCAAGACTTCCCGTTTACGTTCTCTTTATTAGTGCCTTCTTCCCTGAAAACCCCGGAACGGTACTTTTTCTGATTTATGCTATAGGAATTCTCACAGCCGTTGCCATAGCATTACTTCTGAAAAAGACTCTCTTCAAAATTGAGACGGTTCCCTTCGTGATGGAACTCCCCCCCTACCGCATTCCAACCAGAAAAGCTATCTTGACTCACATGTGGGATAAAGGGGTTCAATACTTGAAGAAAATTGGTGGAATTATCTTGGTTGCTTCAATTATTGTCTGGGCCTTAGGATACTTCCCTCTAGACAGGAAAGGGAGCAACATTTATCATCAACAGATAGAAGAGACTAAGAGAGCATATGATCTTACAATCTCTAATACTCCTGATCTTATACAATTAAAACGGTTACAATTTGAAAGAGATAGCATTATAAAGAGTATTGAAGGAAACATCCAAATGCACCATCAGGAGGGTTCATACATTGGCCAGATGGGCAAATTCATTGAACCGGTTATCTCGCCATTAGGTTTTGATTGGAAAATGGGTGTAAGTATTCTCGCTGGTGTTCCTGGTAAAGAGATCGTAGTTAGCACCCTTGCGGTTCTAATCAGTCCTTCAGATGATTCAGAACAGAATCTTGTAGATAGGTTACGAAATGAAAGACATAAGAGTGGTGATAAAAAAGGCGCATTAGTGTATACCCCGCTTTCAGCACTCTCATTTATGATATTCGTATTACTCTATTTTCCCTGTCTTGGCACAATTGCGGTTATAAGTCGAGAATCCGGAAGTTGGAAATGGGGAGCCTTTACGATCCTGTATACATCGGGACTAGCCTATTTGGTGAGCCTTATCTTCTTTCAAATAGGCACATTACTTGGTTTTTAATCTACATCTAAAAATCTACTGAATTTGCGATGCGAACCAGGGTAGACTCTAGTATTAGTCAGACTACCACTGAAGAATAAAGCAGTAAAAAGAAGAATCTCTTCATCCTTTTTCATTACTTGCCAAACCGAGGTTTAGGAAAGTAATTCATTGAACAGGATGAAGAGATTTTAGTAGACTTATAAACTAAGATAAAGCCTCAATTAATTTAGGCAAGACCTGTTGTAAATCGCCGATGATTCCATAATCAGCCGCTTCAAAAATAGGAGCCTCAGGATCTTTATTAATTGCCACAATAACCTTTGACCCACTAATTCCGGCCAAATGTTGAATAGCACCACTGATTCCCAATGCAACATAGAGTTCAGGAGCTACAATTTTCCCTGTTTGTCCAACATGCTCGTGGTGAGGCCTCCAACCTTCATCACTAACAGGGCGACTACAAGCAGTGGCTGCACCAATCTTCTTAGCAAGCTCCTCCAGAGCACCCCAGTTTTCAGGGCCCCTCATACCTCTGCCTCCTGAAACAATTCGTCGTGCTTCAGTAAGTGGTAGAGTATCACCTATTTCATTTACCTCAAGCAACTGAAGATTTGAAGAGATACCACCTGAAAAATTATATGATTCTAGTTTATCACACATTTTAGGCTCAGCAAGACTACCAGCGCCTGGTGCTAGAACAATGAAACGTAATAATCCATCAAACACATAACTTCCTTTAAGCTTACCAGAATAGATATTACGAGAAAGGACTGAATCATCAATGCCAACACCTTGCGTAACACCGGTAAAGACAGGGGCACCCATGAGTCCAGCAGCGTAAGCAGCAACGGCGCTATTCTCAGTCGCTGAATCAGTAATAAACATAGAAATACTTCTCTCTTCCGTCAGATTTTTAAGCCAGGCAGCACGTGCAGCAATCTGGAAATCTGCGGGGAATCCTTTATCAATTAGAAGGACAGTTTCGGCACCAAGATTTTGATATATACTCTTCATTTCATCATTGGCACCTGCGATGGCAATGATAAATGAAAGCCCCCTCTGATGTGCTACCTTCTGAGAAAAACCTATTGCCAAAGATGCTCCTTGGGTAATCTCTCCATTTCTTGTTTCAATATAACATAGTACTGCCATAATCATTTCAGTTTTAATAGTTAAATTACCCGCGCTTCATTTCTTAAAAGATCAATAAGTTTACCTGCCTCATCTGCCGGAACAAACTTACAAGCCTGCCGTTTTGCAGGATAGTTATATCCCTTTATACCCAAAGGCAAAGAATCACTAGCAGCACTTACCACCTGTAGAGGTTTGGTTCTAGCCGACATCACGCCTCGCATAGAAGGAATTCTAGGAACTATAGCGATACCCTTTTGAGTAACAATCACAGCTACTCCTGCGAGATTAATTGTTTGGGTACCTTGGTTTGATTCACGTTTCAAAGAGGCTTTTCCTGCTGTTATATGAAGTGAACTAACATTATTAATAAGATCCAATCCAAGATCTGCAGCAAGTAAAGCACCTGTTATACCACCGTTAAAATCTGAAGATTCCAATCCGGTAAGGATTAAATCATATGCCTCATTTTTGAAATAATTAGCCAACGCCTTAGCTGTAGATGTCGATGAATCAGGCTTAAAATCTATTCTCACGGCTCGATCGGCTCCCATTGCTAGAGCTTTTCGGATAACCGGTTCAGCATCGGCACCCCCTACATGAATCACAACCAATTCAGTCACTTGACTATCCGGAGCTTCTCTTAACTCTATTGCACGGGTAAGAGTTAATTCATCCCACGGATTTATAACCCATTGTATACCCTGAGACTCGATTGAACAATTATCACCAGCAATTTTAATTGGTGTTGTTGTATCGGGCACCTGACTCAGGCAAACTGCTATCTTCATTTTCGTTGTATTTGAATATTAAAAGTTAATCTCATTGCGCGAAATTGCTCTCGAGATGACCACCTTCTGAATTTCAGAGGTTCCTTCATAAATCTGAGTTAGCTTAGCCTCACGCATCAATCTCTCGACGTGGTATTCTTTAACATAACCATAACCACCATGAATCTGAACTGCTTCTGTTGTCACTTCCATAGCGATATCTGCACAATACTGTTTTGCCATAGCACTTGCAATGCCATAAGGTTTATGTTGATCCTTAAGCCATGCTGCTTTAAGTACTAATAATCTGGCTGTTTCAATTTTGACAGCCATATCAGCCAGCTTGAACGCTACAGCCTGATGATTAATAATCTCAGTGCCGAAGGCTTTTCTCTGTTTAGCATATTTAACGGCCAATTCATATGCCCCTGATGCAATACCTAATGCTTGAGCGGCAATACCTATTCTTCCGCCATCCAAAGTCTGCATAGCAAACTTAAACCCAAACCCATTCACACCAATTCGATTCTCTTTTGGAACCTTCACATCGGTAAACATAACGGAATGTGTATCACTGGAACGCATACCCATCTTGTTTTCATGAGGACCAACACTGATACCAGAAGAATGACGGTCAACAATGAAAGCATTAATTCCTTTATGACCTGCAGCTGTATCCGTTTGGGCAATTACAAGATAGGTTGAAGCAGTATTTCCATTAGTGATCCAGTTCTTAGTTCCGTTAAGAAGGTAAAAATCACCGCAATCTTCAGCGGTAGTTCTTTGAGATGTAGCATCAGAACCAGCCTCTGGTTCAGAAAGCAGGAACGCACCGATCTTTTCACCACGAGCCAGTGGTTTGAGCCATTTTTCCTTTTGTTCCTCATTTCCAAAAGTCTCTAGGCCCCAACATACCAAACTATTATTCACCGACATAATTACTGCAACCGATGAATCAACTTTTGAGATCTCCTCCATAGCAAGTACGTAAGAGACAGCATCCATGCCACCACCATCGTATTTAGGATCAACCATCATTCCCATGAAGCCCAATTCGGCTAAAGCTTTAACATGCTTTTCGGGGTAAATTGATTTTTCGTCACGCTCAATGACATCAAGAAAAAGCTCGCGCTGAGCATAGTCACGGGCAGCTTGCCTGATCATTAATTGCTCTTCAGAAAAGGAGAATTCCATAACTAATATTTTTAGGTTGGTTCGTTTTGATCACATACGGTACTCTCAGTATACCATTATGAAAATGCCCGTGTGATAGACATTTAACAATCACACGGGCACCCTTGTTTGATTAATCCGAAAAAATGTTTGTTCTATAGCATGTTTAATCCTAATCTATCAATGAAAAGTTTGAACTCCTGTATTACTTCACCACTTTTTTGAAGATGCGGAATATGCCCACAACCCTTTAACCAAAGAAGATCCGGGCATAGAGTCAAGCTTTTTTGCAAATGCTTATATTGAGCAAAAGAACCAAAATGATCTTCCTCGCCCTGTATAAAAAGAACAGGCACGTCAATTTTAGCAAGAAGATCATCCATTTGCCAATCTCTCATCTCTCCTGAAAGCCAACAATCTAGCCAATCATATACCAAATCTGCCGTTCTCTGACCATGATATTTTGATAACTTGAAGAGAGTGTCTCCTTTGCACATCATAGATCGAGTATGATTTAAACCCTTAAAGGTGACCTCCTCAATTATCACATGAGGAGCCTCGGCAATTACAGCAATAGGCTTTTTCTCCATTAAGGCGGCTGCGGCTAACGCGATAGTTGCGCCATCACTATGGCCAAATAAAATTATATCGTTTACTACTTCAAGTTTTGACAAGACCTGTGCCAATAAGACATCAGCTTCATACCTGATATAATCCATTTTAAACCCATATCTTGAAACAGACGACTTACCATACCCCAAACGATCATAGCTCAATACAGGCAGCCCCGTTGCTGCATTTAATGCTTCAGGAAATTCACGCCACATTGCTGTACAACCCAACCCTTCATGCAACAAAACTACAATAGGCTTTTTTGAATCAACTGCGGCTTTACCCCACCATTGATAAAAAAGCTGACTACCATCGTCAAGCACTATTTTGCTCATCTTTTTAGTTTCATTTACTAATAATCAATGCATTCAACTAACCCAAAGAACACACCGAATGACATGATCAATAATTAATCAAAGAATTCTAATTTACAGCTCTATCGATTTTAAACGATTAAGAGCACTTTTGAAAGAGCTTTTTAACTCATCAAAGATCTCATCCACAGATTTCACCTGCTCTATACAGCCAGCTATCTGACCTATCTCGAGCTCGCCATCCTCCAGATTACCTTCAAACATCCCTATTCGAGCCCTTCCTTTTCCAAGTAAAACTTTTAGTTCATCAGCAGTTCCACCCTGAAGTTCTAACTCCTTCACCTGCTGATAGAACTTGTTTTTAAGCAGGCGTGTGGCACCAATCTTTTTAAGTACCAAATCAGTGGAACCATCTCCGGCATTAACAATTAATGTTTTAAACGAGTCATGAGCTGATGACTCACGGGCTGCCGCAAAAAGAGACCCGATCTGTACACCATCAGCACCCATCGCCATTAGTCCGAGTATAGCCTCTCCACTTCCGATACCACCTGCAGCTAGCAATGGAATATGTATATGCTTTCTTAAAAGTTGCATCAAAACAAGAGTTGATGTCTCTTCAGTGCCATTATGGCCACCCGCCTCAAAACCCTCGAAGACAATTGCATCAACCCCCGCCTCTTGACTTTTCAGAGCAAACTTCAAATTAGATACCACATGAATTACCTTAATCCCGGCTTCATGAAATCGGGAGGTATACTTCGAAGGACTTCCAGCTGAGGTGATAACTACTGGTACCTTCTCCTCTATTATAACGTCAATCAACTGATCTGCATGCGCATACATAAGAGGAATATTTACACCGAAAGGCTTCTGAGTAGATGTCTTGATCTTTTGAATATGATCTTTTAGAATTTCAGGATACATACTACCCGATCCAATAATACCCAAACCTCCAGCCTCTGATACTGCATTAGCCAGCCGCCAACCTGAGCACCAGACCATCCCTCCTTGAATCACTGGATACTCTACCCCAAATGTCTCTGTAAATGATGTCTTAATCATATCTAATATTATTAAACCTAACAGGCTTGCACCAACTAGGATATTGTTCTAAATAATGAGGCAAAGGTAGTCATACATGCCGAAAACAACTAAACATCAATAGTACACAACACCTTGAATCTTGAATCCTTGAATCCTTGAATCTTGAATCCTTGAATCTTGAATCCTTATATCTTGAATCCTTATATCTTGAATCCTTATATCTTGAATCCCTGAATCTTTGTCTCAAAGATCATCCTCAACTCACACCTCGTCGCGGTAAATCATGAATGAGATTTTCTTTCTACATAAAATTATTCTTTAGTAGAACCAATGAAAACAACAAGATTGGAACGAAATTTGAAGTTAAACTTCATGTTAACTCTCAATTAGAGTTAACAATTAGAAAAATCCGGAATAGAATAAAAGAAAAAGTACAGAGTTTGTTAAAAAAAAGCCATGAGTAGAGAAAAAACATCTTACTCATGGCTTAGTTTTTCGGGTAATCAACAAAAAACCCTTATGTCGAAATAACAATTATCAAAAAAAAGGCTGTTCCAATTGTTCTAACCTATTGTCTATGAGGAAAAATGAATGATATGCCTTGGGGTACATATCCGAAAAATCCGGAACAGCCTACGACAAATATAAGTAATTAAGTCTACCACATGCAAATTTTTAGTGGTTTTTTTTGTAGACAATTGCAACAACCGTAACATCATCGCCGCCCATATTGATACTCAACGCATAAGGCTTATCTGGATTGATTACAATTTGAGCAGCACCTGCCTTTCCTGTGAGTTGTTCCCAAACTGTAACCGCTTGATGTACACCTGTAGCCCCAGTTGGATGGCCCCAACCAATCAATCCTCCGGTGGTATTTATTGGCATCGCTCCATCTCGAGCAGTTGCACCGTCAGCTACAAATGCTGCTCCTTGCCCATGTCCTGCCAAGCCCATAGCTTCTACACCAAGAACCCCTGCAATCGTAAAACAGTCGTGTGTTTCAACTGTGGAAATCTGATTCATGGATATTCCGGCAGATTTTAACGCTTTTTCCACAGCCAAACGGGTAGCACTCATAACAGTAAGGTCTTCCGGATCTGTTGTAATATCTCTTGCCACCTGAGCCCAGCCAGCGATTTCGACAGCATCTTCAGGATTGATACCACATTTCTTCAAACCCTCTTCAGAAAGCACCAAGATAGCACTTGCTCCATCAGAGACTTTAGAGCAATCATAGACATTTAAATGATCAACAAAGAACTTACCATTAGGCTCAGTTAAAGCCAATGCCTCAAGATCGACTATTTTATTTTCGAACTCCTGTGCTGTAGGGCATAGCCTTGCATTCTCAATAGCATTCCTAAACCAACGGGCTAATCCTTTACGGGCATATTCTCTTCCAAATTTCTCATAATATGCACCAGCACGATTACTAAACTGACCGGGAAAGAAATAGGCATGACCATTCTTTCTCTTCTGATACCAACCGGCCGCAGCCAGTACATCAGCCCCATAAATAGCTTTTAGAGTATTTTGAACCTCCACACCCATTGCCAAAACAACATCCCCTGTTCCTGCAAGTACTGAACGAATTGCAGATGCAAGAGCCAACCCACCAGAAGCGCAAGCCCCTTCGACACGCATTGCAGGCTTGCCTGCCAATGTAGGATCAATCATTGGAATAAAGCCCCCTAAGTGTGCTTGTTTATTAAAAAGAGAGGCCTGAAAGTTCCCAATGAAAGCCTCATCAATTAATTCGCCTTGTTGCTTTATACCAGCAATAACTGCTTTTCCTGCCTCAGAAATATAATGCTCTAAACCCGGACGGGGCTTTGCAGGATGAAACTCAGGACGGCCTGTTCCCATTGAGATGGTGTTATAACCAACGGCCATATATACTTTCTTCATCTAATCTTAATTAAATATTTAACATCAAGTGCAATGACCCCGATTTGAGATAATTCGACAAATAATTCTCAAATCTGAGCTACTTTGACTTATTATTAATGAATTAAAAGTTATGAACCGGACCATATGAATGGAAAAAGCCGGTAGTCAAGACTACATTAACATCTTTAGTAGAAGCTGCCACACCATCGTCAACGAGTGCTTGCCCTACCTTGCCTGAATAGGTATTGTATTCTAATGCCATAGCTGCTCCTGTCTCACTGCAGTTCCTTAAAATCTCAAAGTGCTTCTTCAGGTAATCCTCACGGTTAGCCATCTTCATAACATTCTTCCACGGCTGAATAGCTTCAGGCATCTTGCCTAACCATGCATCAACCACAGGAATAACCTCATCGGCATTTGCATATTGTTTTGCTTCAGGATCCCAGATTGCAACAATCTTTCCTTTTGCATACTTAAATATGCCATCTTTCTGAGATCCATCAGGAAACTGACCACCTTTAACACCCATTGCTATTAAAGAGTCAATAAAGTCGCTATGCAAGTTCTTTCCCGGGATGAATTTATCCATCACGCTAAGGATATATTGGCAGACATCAATACCTACATAGTCCATAAGTTGAAAGATACCCATTGGTCTAACAAGATACTCCCTTGAAATTTTATCCATCATTAAGACAGAAGCAGGAATTGAGAAATCTCTAGAGGCTTTAGTCATCTGAGAAATAGCATAAAGCAGATCCCTCATAAAATGACCATTGCCAATGAAACCTGCTATATCATTTGATATCACAACGGTTTTCTTAAGAGCCTTAGCCCACTGCTCTGCGAATATTGCTAGCTCTGGAAGAGTATTCTTAGCAGGAATTAATTCAAGTAACTTCTGAATGGCTGGTGGGTTATAAAAGTGAAAACCTACAAGTCTGCCAGAAAGGCTAGATCTCTCATCAAGATAGCCTATAGGAATTGAAGAGGTATTTGTAAAGAACCAAGGCTCACGTTGAGAATTCTGATCAATCTGAGTAAATAGCTTCACCTTCAGATCAGGGTTTTCACTTGCAGCTTCAAAAACCAGATAGCTATCATACGCCGATTCCAATCTTTGAGTGAAATTTACCATAGCTAATGCATCAGAGACATATCGGTTGATGAAATCAGAGTTGTCAACCAAAGAAGCTTCGGCTTTGTATACCTCGCGCAGCCAAACACATTTCTTTTCAGCCGCCTTTAAAATCTGTGTCTCCAGATACTTACGTAAGCCCCTTAGTGTATCCAGATTTGGATCTATTGCCTGAATTACCGGAGCAAAAGACTCCCCTGGATTAGAGAGCTTCATATCAAGTAACTGCATAGTAGTAAGAAGCATTATACCACTTCCCATCTTACCTGCCGCACCCAAAACAGCTACATTTGTTAATCGAATATTGGTTTCCATTGTTAATAATTTATAAGTTCCAATTTGGTTTACGTTTTTCTAAGAAAGCAGTCATTCCTTCAGCGGACTGATTTTCAGGGGTAAACAATGACCCGAAAACCTGTGCTTCCAATTCAAGACCATCAGCTAATGAGAGATCAGCTGATAGACTCACTACCTTCTTCACGGTTGATACTGCATTGGGTCCCATTCCAACAATCCTATTGCAATAATCCACAGCAGTTTCAATAAGTTGCTCACTTGCAACTACCTTCTGAAGCAACCCTAATTGATAGGCCTCGTTTGCATCAACCATCATTCCACTACATAGGAGCATCATCGCATTTCCTTTTCCAATCAAGCGTGGCAAGCGTTGAGTTCCTCCAAAACCGGGTATTAAACCTAAACTAACCTCAGGCATTCCCATTTTAGCACGCTCCGAACCAAATCGAATATCACATGATAATGCCAACTCAAGGCCTCCACCTAAAGCAAATCCATTTATTGCAGCAATTACAGGAACATGAAGTGCAGCTATACGTGCAAATGTCTTTTGACCAATCTTACCAAATTCCTCACCTTGTGAAACCGACATCCCACGCATCGCAGCAATATCAGCTCCGGCAACAAATGCCTTTCCAGCTCCCGTTATAATCAGAGCCCTTAAACCCGACTCTCTCTCAAGCCCGTCAAGATGTTGATTTAACTCGTTGAAAACATCGGCATTCAAGGCATTTAACGCCTCAGGCCTATTAATGGTGAGCATCGTAATTCCACCATCAAGATCCTTTCTTTCTATTAGCATGTTGTTATACCTGTTAGATTAGTATCGCAATCGTTTGTTAAACCGATTCAATAAACAACCAAAGATATTAATAATCGGATATGACTGACTAATGAAAGCCGGTATCCAACCCACTTTTCTTTCCTAAATTTAAACCATCATGTTGAAACAATACCGTCTTCATTTGACTCTACAAACAGAGAAATCCTTTTCAAAACACAAATATCTAACACTCTAGATTAATCCAACCTACTAAAAGGAAACCTGTCAACCCAACTCCATTCAACACAATTAAAATCTAAATTGGAACATCGCCTTACTCTTCCTTACCTTTGTAAAAATAAAAACGAACTATCGCACCATGTCTCTAATAGCCCCCTCCCTACTCTCTGCTGATTTCGCACACCTGGCGAATGAAATCGAGATGCTCAACAGAAGCCAAGCCGATTGGATCCATCTTGATATCATGGATGGTCAATTTGTTCCCAATATCTCTTTCGGATTACCTGTAGTGAAAGCCGTAAAAAAGCTAACATCTAAACCTCTTGATGTCCACCTAATGATTGTTCAACCAGAGAAGTATATTAACTCTTTTGCAGAGGCAGGGGCTGATATACTAACTATTCATTATGAAGCTGTTACCCATCTTCATAGAACCATTGATCAAATAAAATCCGAAGGAATGAAAGCAGGCGTCGTGCTTAATCCACATACCCCGGTTTCTCTACTCCAGGATATAATCAAAGAGTTAGATCTGGTATTATTGATGTCTGTCAATCCCGGCTTTGGTGGACAGAAATTCATAGAGCAGACATATAAAAAGATTGCTAAACTTAGAGAGTTGGCACTTAACAATAACCATAATTTGCTGATTGAGGTCGACGGTGGTGTGACTCTTGAAAATGCACCAAAACTATTCGCAGAAGGAGCTGATGTACTTGTTGCCGGAAATACAGTTTTTGGAGCAACTGACCCAATCAGAATGATTGAAAGTTTAAAAAATACGAAGAATGGATAGACCGGGTGACCGGAAGACTGAAAGACTGGGCGACTGGGTTATAAAAGAATCAATCGCTCTTTCTACCACTTTTAGTATTTTCAAGTGTTAACCAGTTATAGCGCTCAATTGGATGGTATATTCGCAAAACCTATCCTAGAGCGATGCCAATCACCAACAATTATATTCTAAGAACTACAATATTTACCATTGTAGTTTTCTTAACCCATTATTGTATGAGCCAAGAGCGGCAAGGGAGGTTAATGTTTTGGAATTTCGAGAATCTTTTCAATCCAAGTGATGATATAAAACCAGGGGATGATCCCTATACTCCAAAAGGGGAGAATCACTGGACAAAGGCAAAACTGAATCAAAAACTTCAAAAACTAGCTAAAACCATTATTGCCCTTGGAGAGGGTGAATATCCATGGGCTATTGGATTTTGTGAGGTAGAAGATGATTCTGTTATTAATAAATTGATCAGGTTTACCCCTTTAAGTCTTGGCAAACTCAAATCAGTACACTATGAATCAAGAGACCCAAGAGGTATCGACGTAGGCTTAATCTATCGAGCTGATCAATTAGACCTTCTATCAGCATGCCCGATTGAAATTACAGATAATGGCAGTAATGGAAAAATCTACAGGGAGATCCTGTTTTGTCTTTTTGACTACAGAGAAAAAGACAAACTAATCCTGTTAATCAACCATTGGCCTTCAAGGTATGGAGGCAGAGAAGCATCAGAACATGGAAGAATTAAGTGTGCTGAGAGATTAAATCTTATTGCTGATTCCTTGATTCGAGAGTGGCCCGAGGCGCTTATAATTGCCATGGGCGATTTTAATGACGAACCAAATGACTATTCAATTAAGACTGTTCTGAGTGCAACAGGAGATAACAGTAAGAAACCAGGTAAATGGATCAACCTACTTCAGGACTATTCAGAAAACAGCAAAATAGGCACCATTAAGCATCAGGCTCATTGGTCGACTTTTGATCAAATATTTGTTTTCAATTGCAACTTAATAAAGAGGCATCTGAAAATAAAAGAAAGAAGCGGAGCAATATTCTCCGCCTCTTTCTTACTAGTTCAAGATCAAACCTGGGGTGGGTTAAAGCCCTTTCGAACTTACCAAGGACCGACCTACCTTGGTGGCTTTAGTGATCATTTGCCGGTCTATATCACACTCGAAACTGATTAATTTAACTTTCAAGAGATAATTAACCCTTTATGGTTACAAATGAATCAAAGATGATCTATGATATATATAAAATTATTGAATGCCTATTCAATTCCTGAGAAATGCTTCATGAACTGAACACGTTCATAAGCCGCAGGGTTTTGTGAATTCTTGAGACTTAATTTACCTCTAAAATCTTCAATAGAACTAAATCCCTTTTGATCCATCCATGAGGCAATTTTCTCATTCATGAGAGTTACTTCTGCAACACCCCTCTTGTATAGGACACTAGTGACTTGAACAGCCTTCGCACCAGCTAACAGTAGTTTAATTGCTGCTTCACCACTCTCAACACCAGTACTAGCACATACATCACAATGTAATCTACCACTTAACATGGCAATCCACCTTAAAGGCATAGATATATCAGAAGGATTACTAAATACAAATCCGGAAGTAACCTCCATTTTATCAATATCAATATCTGGTGAATAAAACCTATTGAACATAACCATGCCCTTTATGCCAGTCCACGACAGTTGCAGGGCAGTTTTTCCGAGACTGGAGAAATAAGAACTCATTTTAATGCTAACGGGAATAGTTACCACCTTAAGAATTTGATTAATAATAGAGTGATAAACCGCCTCATTATCATCACCGGTTCTATAGGTATCTGATGGCAGCATAAAGATGTTTAATTCTAATGCATCAGCCCCTGCCATCTCAATTTTTGAAGCAAAATCAAGCCATTCATTAGCAGAGACACAGTTAATACTGGCTATTACGGGAATAGTGAGCTTGCTTTTTGCCTCTCTGATTAAATTAAGATATGTCTCAAGACTCTCTGCACGAGTATACTGAGCAATATAATCGTAAGCTTCAGGATACACAGAACTATTATGACCTTCAGAAGATGCCTTAAGTATCTCATTTCTGATCTGCTCTTCAAAAAGAGACTTAAGAACAACGGCACCTACACCTGCCTTCTCAAGTGCGATCAAGTTATCAATTTGATTGGTTATTCCGGAGCTACCAGCAATAATTGGACTTTTCAGGGATAGTCCCATGTAAGAAGTATCTAAGCTAGCCATTGTTGTATAATTATCAATTTGGTATTAGGGGTTCGTTAAAACAAACCTACACTTTTTTTTTCTTTTGGCAATATGGTTATGGAAGTGATTCACCTATTTTTCGTGAAACCTCCAGTGGACTTCTTGAGATAAGTGTAGCATATTCATCTTTGTTCTGAATTAACTTTAAAGCTTCAATGTAAGCCAACTCTGTCGGGATAAGAATTCTATTATAAACATCCCCTGAGTAAAGGTATCTTCCAATGGAAGCCTTAACCATAGCAATCAGCATCCCCTTAGTCATATCATCCATCTTTGAATACAAAACTCCTTTGGTCTCTAAGATGTGTGTAAATTCTTTTACAGTACAACTGTCGATTCTCCAGTCTTTGATATAACGTTCGGCATTAGAATACTTTGCAAGTGTAGCTTCACGCAATGTTTGACTTTTTTGCAATGCAAAGACCGAAACAGCACTTAATCGTATAGCCTTATTCCAGTTTGCAATACTAAGACTATCTGGTTTAGGTAAAAGATAATCGGGCATAATACCCCCACTGCCAGATACACTCCTACCCTGATCTGTATAATAAACCAAAGAGTCTTTCTGTAACAGCCCAGATGAACTGATTGACTTATAAGGTCGCTGTATCACTCTACCAGATGGAGTATGATAACGGGCAATCGTAAGTCTAATCGCAGATCCATCTATAAGATCAACCGGACGTTGTACTAACCCTTTTGAAAAGGTCTTAGAACCTAAAATAATGGCTCTATCATGATCCTGAAGAGCACCAGCCACAATCTCAGAAGCAGACGCAGTGGCTCCATCAGTTAAAACAATCACTTCACCATTCATAAAAAGACCCTTTCCGTCAGCAAAATAATCTTCTCGTTTGCTATGCTCACCTTCTGTGTAGGTAATTAATTGCCCAGCCTGCAAAAACTGATTAGCAACCTGAACGCCAATATCCAAATACCCACCAGTATTCCCACGAAGATCAAGAATCAGTCTCTTTATTCTTTGGCTTTTCAAATAGGTAAGAGCCTCTGTTAACTCTTTCGTTGATGTACGGGCAAATCGTTCAAGCTTAATATAGCCTGTCCTCTTATCTGACATCCAAAAAGATGGAATACTCTCAAGATTTATCTTCTCTCTGTTCACCAGAAAAGGAATAGTATCTTTCTCACGTAAGAAGAGCAATCGCACTTGTGTATTTTCGCGACCTCTGATTCGCTTGGTCAGATTATCGGTTGAAAGTCCAATAGCAGACTCATCATCAATTCTCAAAAGGTAGTCTCCACCTAAAATTCCAACTCGTTGTGCAGGACTTCCATTGATAGTTCCGGTTACTACAACCGTATCATTCAGTGTAAGATATTGCATTCCTATCCCAACAAAAAGGCCATCCAATTTTTCAGTTGCATCCTTTTGTTTAGCAGGAGGCAAATAGACCGTATGAGGATCTAAGTGCTTAAGCATCCCTTCAATGGTTAATTCGCTTAAACGCTTCATATCCACATCGTCAATATAACTATTCTTAATCTGATTCCAAACCTGAATAATCTTCTGCAGAGAGCTATCCGCCACAACATTTTGTCCATGAAGAACCACACTTCCCATTAAGATTAACAGTAAAAAACTGAATTTTACGAGCCTCATCCTTATATTAATTACTTTCTTTCAAACATAACTATTTTATCCCAACAATTCGCCTTTAAGTTACAAGATGTAACCATTGTTTTACAAATGACAAACGGAAACAGTTACCTTAATTTCTTTAAAACCAGTGTATTTTACCATTATACGTATAAACCACTTTTTTTGGCCTTCTAATCAATCCAATTGAGCAACGAATCAATAATATTGATAATAATTATGTACTACATAAATCAATAAGATAAACAAAAAGAAACACCAGAATGACTATTATATCATGAGCTATTCACAAGAAAGAAACACCATCAGAGAGTGGGCAGAAGACGACAGACCACGAGAGAAATTGATTTTAAAAGGAGCTAATACACTAAGCGATGCAGAGCTCTTAGCTATACTGATAGGAACAGGGACACGTCATGAAACGGCTGTCGACCTGGCCAAAAGTATTCTAGCTGCCTTTGACAATGAGTTGCAAAAGCTAAGCAGAACAGATCTCAAAGAGCTTATGCTAATCAAAGGAATTGGACCCGCAAAAGGAATAACAATCTTAGCCGCACTCGAACTCGGACGACGAAGACTAAATAAAAACAACAAAGAAAAGGTAATCATCAATGCAAGCAATACCGCTTATGATGAACTCGCTGGCCAACTGATCGACTTAGACTATGAACAGTTTATGGCACTATTTCTTAATAATAGAAATGAGGTAATTGAAAAATATGTGGTGAGTCGCGGCGGACGAACATCTACGGTAGTCGATCCCGTTTTACTCTTAAGATCGGCAGTTCTGGCAAAGGCAAAAGGCATCATTATTGCACACAACCATCCATCAGGAAACCCCCAACCCTCCCCAAGCGATATCACACTCACAGGACGTATTAAAGAAGCTTCAGCTCTCTTCGATATACAACTCCTTGATCACTTAATCATAACCAATAATCAATACCTGAGCTTTGCCGATAAAGGCTTGCTCTAAAATATTTCAAATCTGCTTCATTACTTATGTCGTATGAAAGAAATATTGATGGTTCCTCTCCATCGACTTGATCTACCAAAACTGGCCAGAAGATGTCCTGAGGTACGGGAGAGAATAGACGGAAATAAGACAACAGGCTATTCAAGGTAAGAGAGATGTACCATAGAGAATATGAAATATAATTTAACACCCCCTCTGCTTAAGGCAATCCTGCAACTAAAGTATCAATCACATATAAAGAGAAATAGCCCGGATCAAAGAATGATCGGGCTACAAGCTTTTATAATAAGAAGTAATGAATTACAGAGTATTAACTCTTCTCATTAACTTCGACTTCAGGTTCGAAGCTTTGTTTTTATGAATAATAGCTCTTTTTGCTAATTTGTCAAGAAGAGAAACAACCTTAGGAAGCTGAGCTACAGCTTCAGTCTTTTCTTCCAGACTACGGAATTTTCTAATAGCATTACGCATGGTACGAGCATGGTAACGATTTCTAAGTCTTCTTTTTTCGTTCGAGCGAATTCTTTTAAGAGCTGATTTATGATTTGCCATTGCGTTACGGATATATTATTTCCTATTCAAACGGGAGTGCAAAATTAACAATTTTTCATCATCTCACACTACTTACACCAATTATTTTCACATTTTCTTTCAAAAATAACACATAAAGCCACACACATTGTACTATACTGCTTATAGTATTTACATGCATCCTGTCTCTCGGGTTTATACTAAAACCCGAACTGTTCAAAGCCAATTCAATTCCCGGAAAACCGCCTTAATTCCTTTATTAATATCATTATTATCAACCGCTTCTATTCCAATATTTTTAACGGCAACATCGGCTGCTTTACCATGCAACCATACACCAAATAAAGCTGCCTCAGATGGGGAATAACCCTGAGCAAGTAAACCTGCCAATACTCCCGTTAAGATATCACCGGTGCCTCCTTTGGCTAACGAGGGGTTTCCCGAAACATTAAACCATATCTTCTCACCGGGAAGGGTAATCGATGTATGAGCCCCTTTCCTGATAATAATAACCTGATACCTATCCGACATCTCTTGCTGAATCCTGAAAGCATCGATACTATCATTCACCGGGCCAAATAGTCGATCAAACTCACCCGGATGCGGAGTTAAAATCGAATATGGAGGAAGTAGCTTCATCCACCCACTATTCATCGTTAGTATATTTAAAGCATCAGCATCAATAATCAAAGGACCACCATATCTTGTTAGTAAAGAATATAATCTATCTTGAGATAGCTGCCCGGTTCCCATTCCCGGGCCAACTGCTACCACACTATACTGCTGCCAGTTAATATCTAAAGACGTGGCATTGTCATCAATAACAGAGGTCATTACACCAGGAAGAGCAGAGTTAATTGCAGGAACAAGACTTTGAGGAACAGCTAATGTTGTCTTTCCTGCTCCGGAAGTAATACAGGCTTGACCCGTCATCATGATAGCGCCTCCCATCTCTCTACTACCGCCTAACAACAATGCATGACCAAAACTCCCTTTATGCGCAAACCGTTTTCGAGGCCTATAGATACTACCAATCACATCATCCGTAATTAGCCATGCCAAAGGAGAAATTGACTCTAAAAACGCACTATTTAAGCTAATATTCAGAGGCACTAATGAGCCAATAAGATCCTCATTCTCCGGCAACACAAAAGAGCGCTTTAACGGTAAAAAAGTCAGCGTGTAATGAGCCCTGAAACATCTGTCGGGTGTCAAAACAAACCCATCTGCAGTTAGCCCACTGGGGATATCTATTGCTATCCTTAAATAGACTCCTTGATTCACCTTTGAAATTAATTCACTGACATCGATACCCATTTCCCGATTCAAACCAGCTCCGTACATAGCATCAATGATAACACAGCCGGGCTTTGGATTAAAAAGGGTCTTCGTCTCCTCAAGAGGATGTATCTTAACAAGCTTTTGGTAGACCAATCTACGCTGATTAATCTCAAAGGAGCTACTAAAGGGGCCTTCAGAGACCAACCATACTGATGTTTTAAAGCCCCATCCGGCCAGCCAGCGGGCTATTACTAATCCATCTCCTCCATTATTTCCAGGCCCGCAAAGAACATGGATACGCGATGCCGGAGCAAGCTTCTCACGTAACCAATAGGCACAAAGAGTCGCTGCCCGCTCCATTAAGTCAATTTCAAGGATAGGCTCCCGTTCTATAGTTGCTGCATCAGCTTCACGAATTTGCTGAGCCGATAAGATTTTATTTAATCCTTTCATTTTTACCCCCAATGATCTGGTATGTTTTAAAATAGTTGAAAACATGATGAAGGTAAAAATATTCAGCCATACATCAAAACAATTCCGGTACAAACAAGAACTCCCTTCCTGGCTAAAGAAAGGGAGATAATATTTCACTTAATAAAAGAAACCTAAAAGTGTATATTTCAATAGGCGTTAAAATCAATACTCCAGATTACGCCTTAACAACTTTAGACAAAGGTTAGCCAATAGATCTTGCATAATTATGCAAATCAAGCATAAAATCACTCTTCTTTCTGACAGAAACCTCTAATTCTATTCCACCTTCCATCTTTACAGACCCCCCTTTGCCCCTGATATACTGCACACAGTAGCCCAGATTTACGAGATATTTGCTATGTATCCTGGAAAAATGTTGATCATATAAAAGTTTCTCAAATGATGCCAATGGCCTGCTAGCTAATAGCTTTTTACCACCTACCAGATAAAACATCGTATATGTATCAGAAGCTTCAAGATAGAGAATCTGATCAGATTTGACTATATGAATAGCTTCAGCATCAGGAACCAATATACGTGAAGGAAGAATTCTTCTTGCCTCCACTATTTTATCAGTACAGTCGCCTGCTTTACCCGATAAGGCATTGAAACGAGTTAATGCCTTTTCTAAATCTTTTTGACGAATAGGCTTTACTAAGTAATGGATTGCATGAACATCAAAGGCTCGCACTGCCTGATTATCGAGTGAGGTAGTAAAAATAACCTCAAAACCATGGTAAGTAACCTGCTCAAGAACATCAAATCCTTCTCCATCGGTGAGCATAATATCGAGAAATACCAAATCAGGCTCAACCGAGTCAATCAAGGCTACCGCTTCTGCTACGGTTCCCGCACTTCCAATAATCCTAATCCCAGGATTAATATTATCCACTAACTGACTAATAATCAACCTAGAGGTTTGATCATCATCTACAATTACCGCTTTAATACCTATCTTATCCATTACTCTTTTTTTTATAAAGTTACATCATAAAACTATTTAAAGTTCTAATTTAAATTAAATATTCATTTAGGTATTAACTAACCTGAATTATTAACTTTGCAAGAAAAAAATGTCTTTTGCAGAGCTACTAAATCAGGATACTTTAAGTCGCAATGATCTCATTGAGATGTTAAACTCAGGAGGAGACGACCGAAAGTTGCTATTCGCGAAAGCAGCAGCGATAAAAAAAGAGTATATCGGTGATAAGGTATATTTCCGTGGGTTGGTTGAGTACTCAAACCGTTGTGGAAAGAACTGTTTTTATTGTGGCGTTCGCAAGGGAAACCAGAAGGTTTCAAGATACACAATGACAGATGAAGAGGTTCTGGATGCTGCAAAATTCGCCTATGAGAACCACTATGGGAGCATGGTTATTCAAGCCGGAGAGCGTAATGATGCTTGGTTTGTAGAGAAAATAGAAGAGCTTTTAGTAAAGATAAAAGAGATTTCAAACTCAACGCTAGGTATTACACTGTCTTTGGGAGAGCAGTCACACGAAACCTATCGCAGATGGAGAGAAGCCGGAGCAAAAAGGTATCTTATTCGCATAGAGACATCCAACAGAGAGCTTTACAGTCAGCTTCACCCAAATGACAATATTCATGACTTTGACGCCCGCATTCAAGCCCTTAGAGACCTTAGAGCCGAAGGATTTCAGGTGGGAAGCGGCGTAATGATTGGACTACCCGGACAGACTATTTCCCATCTTGCCGATGATCTACTCTTCTTTAAAACAATGGACATAGATATGGTTGGAATGGGACCTTACATTGAACACGTTGATACCCCCTTATATGCTCGTATACAAGAGTTAGAACCTCGCGAATCGCGCTTTGATCTGGCACTTAAAATGGTAGCATCACTACGTATCTTAATGAAAGACATCAATATTGCGGCAACAACAGCCATGCAAACAATCGATCCACAAGGGAGGGAAAAAGCACTTATGGTTGGGGCAAATATCATTATGCCAAACCTTACGCCGGTTAAATACCGCGAGAATTATAAACTCTACGAAGATAAACCATGTATGGACGAGGATGCAGACGAATGTCGTTCCTGCCTTGAAGCAAGAATCCACATGTCAGGAAACCAAATCGGATGGGATGAATGGGGCGATTCAAAGCATTTTGCTGCCCGTCAAAGCTAAAATAGTAAGCTCTACCTTCTGATTATTATCTGACGACTAAAGACCTGCCCCTCTTTTTCAATCTTCAAAGTATAACAGCCATCAAGCAAACTGGTGATATCAAGTTCTATGTTATCCTTTAACTTCCCAAAATAGACCTGCTTGCCCATACATGTAAAAATATAAAGTCGACCTTTATCAACTCCTTTGACAACCAGCCTGTTCTTAGCAGCATAAACTAAAACCTGAATCTGACTACCTTCAAAAGAGTTAACACTATACCCGTCAGTGATTTTTGCCTGCTCTTTACCAGGCACACACACAACTTTTCCGGTATTCTGATGACTCATCGCCAAGCGAATATGATGATCGGTTGCCCTGCTCTTACCCCCTACCTTTGATGTAACTCTACTCTTGGTTGAATCAACCCTATCAGAAATAATATCAGTCCAAGAATAGTTTATAACTATCTCACCAGAAGCATGATTTAGACCCACCGGAGAGACAGTGACTCCCGCCGCTAATGAAAACAAGCCTGAGCTTAACATCAAGCAAAGCATGTTACATAAAATAAAGAGTCTGCTAAAATTAGAGTTCATATGTGCTAAATTACTAAAATCTAATAATAGTAGTTGTATTCAAAGTGACTCTGTTTTCCAAAGAATACAATTTCACAAATCTCAGATCAAATAACCACTAAAACAGTTAAAAATCGGAAGGTAACAATCCCAAAGATAGGGTATCAGTTATATAAAACAAACTTATTTAGCGTAAAAATTAAAACTTTGGCCTGATTGTTGTATAAATTACACTCAGAAGTTCTGACCACTTTTTAACTATTATCGAAAAAGGCTAAAGTATCAACGGATTATTTTCAACTCCGTATACAACGAACTACCAAATCTTACTATATTTGCATAAGATTTGGATGAAGGCAAAACAAATTCTTATCGTTGGAGATAATAAAACGAAAGAAATAAGCATCTAATTTCAATAATAGTATAAAAACATTCACCACGAGAATTATACTAATCTATAACAGATTTAATATTTTAAATGGTGAGATTCTGTAGGGTGACCTCAGAAAAACTCCGGTTTTACCGGCCCAGATTTTGAATTTCCTTTTAGGAAGTTTTCTCATAATTGTTAGATTTTGGTTGATTGATTAGCCAATGACGCCGGGAGGCATCGTTGGCTACTTTTTTTTCATTATTAAGATAATAATCTTAGCTCCGTCAATGCGAACAGTTTTGAATCATTGAATTTTGAATCAATCCTCCCTTCTCGACAACTATAAAAACGGATCAGACAAGCCCTCATGCACCAATTGTATCGATAGGAATTAACTAAAAGAGGCCCCCGGAACACCGGCGGCCTCAGTAAAATAATCTTTAAAAGAAAAATTAGCCCAGATAACTTTTCAGGATCTTGCTTCTTGTAGTATGTTTCAGACGTCTTATAGCCTTTTCTTTAATCTGTCTTACTCTTTCACGAGTTAGGTCGAACTTTTCGCCAATCTCTTCAAGAGTCATAGGGTGTTTTCCCTCAAGGCCAAAATACAATCTGATAACATCAGCTTCTCTGGGAGTAAGAGTACAAATAGCTCTATCGATTTCGCGGCGTAGAGACTCATAGATAAGCCCACTTTCAGGAGTAGGGCCATCGTCGCTACGCATAACATCGTACATTGTATTCTCTTCATCCTGGACCAGAGGAGCGTCCATAGAAACATGTCGTCCTGAGTTTCTCAACGATTCTTTAACCTCATTTTCGGTTATTTCCAGAAGGCCTGCGATTTCTTCAGCGTTAGGTTCCCGCTCATACTCTTGTTCCAGTTTAGCATAAGCTTTATTGATCTTGTTAATTGATCCAATTTTGTTGAGGGGAAGCCTTACGATTCTTGACTGTTCGGCGAGAGCCTGTAGAATAGACTGACGGATCCACCACACAGCGTAAGAGATAAATTTGAAACCACGGGTCTCATCAAATCGTTGAGCAGCTTTAATCAAGCCAAGGTTGCCTTCGTTAATAAGGTCAGGCAGACTTAAGCCTTGATTCTGGTACTGTTTTGAAACGGAAACTACAAAACGCAGGTTAGCCTTGGTTAGTTTCTCGAGAGCGACCTGGTCACCTTGCTTGATGCGTTGTGCCAGAGCCACCTCCTCTTCTGCTGTGATTAGCTCAACTTTGCCAATCTCCTGCAGATACTTATCCAGTGAAGCTGTTTCCCTGTTTGTAACCTGCTTTGTAATTTTTAACTGCCTCATTTTAAATACTTCAATTAATAACTATAATTCCTGAATTTGCTGTTACAGTTATCAGGCTAGAATTACTTTTGTCCTTCTGGTTTTGGTAATAGTACCTTTCTTGAGAGTTTTAGTTTACCTGTTTTAGAATCTACTTCAATCAGTTTAACTTCAATCTCTTCTCCAACCTTAAGAACGCTTTCTACATCATTCAATCTGCGCCATTCAATCTCAGAGATGTGTAAAAGACCGTCTTTGCCCGGTAAAATCTCAACAAATGCACCAAAAGCGGTGATAGTTTTAACCTTACCCTTATAAATCTGGCCAACCTCAGGAATTGCAACGATAGCACGAATACGAGCTTTAACAGCATCGATGGAATCTTTATTTACAGCAACGATGTCTACTACTCCAAGATCGCCTACCTCTTCAATAACGATAGTCGAGCCTGTCTCCCGTTGCATCTCCTGAATTACTTTACCTTGTGGTCCAATAACAGCACCTATGAACTCTCTGGGAATAGTCAATTGAACTATTCTGGGTACATGAGGTTTGTAATCTTCACGTGGCTCAGTAATTGTTTTTGCCATCTCACCCATGATATGAAGTCTACCTTGACGAGCCTGCTCAAGAGCTTGAGAAAGAATCTCATATGGTAAACCATCAATCTTGATATCCATCTGACAAGCAGTAATACCATCTTTCGTGCCACAGACCTTAAAGTCCATATCACCCAGGTGATCTTCATCACCCAGAATATCAGATAGTACCGCCCATTTACCTGTTGCCTTATCGGTAATAAGACCCATAGCAATACCTGAAACAGGCTTGCGAATCTTTA